>Ga0123355_10000338_pt1 | contig 60591 bp, 65 predicted proteins | sample TergutEmb28metaG_3_FD_89872 | JGI IMG/M metagenome (GOLD analysis project Ga0123355, IMG submission 89872) | Embiratermes neotenicus P1 segment gut microbial communities from Petit-Saut dam, French Guiana - Emb289 P1 | ecosystem: Host-associated > Arthropoda: Insects > Digestive system > Gut ...
CTGGTCCCCATACCGCTACGTGCGTTACGTGCGTTGTTGATGCTACTATCGCCGGTGTCCAGCCTGTTATTATCCATCCTGGCTGTACCCACGTTACGCCTGCTGCCGTCGGTGCGTAACCTGAATCGAAATATTCGTTCACACTCGTGTTGCCGAATGTATTATCTACGAATACCGCTGTAAGTTGGCTAGCTTCATATTCGAATTCAATCACAAAACGATAAAGATTCCTGTATGTAGTGGCGTCATCAAATCTTCTAAGATAAATCGTCGCTTTATAGGTTTCGCCATCTACAAAGGGGAAAGTATTTGAGAGAACTAAAGGTAAACCGATATTATCATAAAGTAACCAGCTGTTTTCGCCAGTAAACATAACACGGGTTGAATTTATAAACTCCGAACCCGCTACATTGGCAAAGTTTAACCAGTTTCCTTCTACCCCTACTATCTCCGCCCAAATTTCAAGTTGACCTTCAGGATAGGTATGTGCTTGAGCTCTGACCCTGTTTGGCGTACGGAGTGTATGTGCACCGTTTACTTCAACAGCATTGAAGTCAATGGTACCCAGCAAACCATCCACCGGATTTCCGCCATCCAATGTAATACGGACATACGTAGCTTCAAGTCTTACATAGATATCATCGTCTTCCCATGCAAACTCAGCTTCAAAAGGCTCTACTACTAAAGTGAACCTAGCAGCGGAATCCAGATATGGGTTAAGTCCGGCAGACGCCATCCATTCGTTTCCGACTGCATAACTCCAAATATCCGGTTGCCCTGCGGGAAAGGTATTCCAGTTGTAATGTCTAAACCATCCCACAAACACACTATCATAAAACTCCCCTACCGCACTGCCGCGAGGAAGTGAGACAGTGTCTCCAACAGAAATTTCGATATCGGGTAATATATATTGACGCCATAATTCCGCCCCGTTACCCGGATCTATATGTCTTCTAGTCATTTGAATTTCAAATGACCCATCGCGCGCAGGTACGACTCCTACATAACCGTCATAAGCGGTTCCGTAAAGATCATCCTCAATGATTTCATCATTGTCGCCGTTGTCGTTGGCTTCATAGATCAATTCGTCTTCATAATTGATCTCATCAAGCAACTCATCTTCGTAATTGGTTTCATAAACCAATTCATCTTCTACATCGGCTTCATCATATAACACTTCTTCGTTATAGATTTCGCCTTCCTCTAAATAAACGTACTCTTCTACTTGGTAATCGTAGTTGTCTTCTGCGTCAGCAGCCGTTAAGTGCATAGGCACGCTGCCAAACAGAAGAGCTACTGTTAGAAGAAAAGCCGTAATTCTTTTAAGTTTAATCTTAGTTAAAATATTCAAGCTAAGTAAACTCCTTTCATGTTGTTTTAATATTGTGTTGATTTTTGTACGCGAATGCGTAGTGTGGAAATAGTTTTACATGCCGTAAAATAAGCGACAATATTTAAAACTATTTTGGGAACCTAGCCAATCAACAAAATCCGTTTGGTGTTTTTTGGCAAATTTTGTTTGTTTGTTTCTTTATTAACAAACATTTGTGCATATGCTATCAAGCATCACCCCTTTAATATATAACTAATTAATGTTTTTATATAATTAAATCAAATGCAATCGGTCGCTATCATATAGTCCAACATTTGACAGAATTTACTTAACTTTATATATTAGATTCATGCGTTGTGCATAAATCCGTCCGCTGCTCCAAACACTTTATAGAATAACAAACTTTTTGCTATATGTCAAATATAAAACCTGCATAAAAAGTAAAAAAGTGTAAACTTTATTTGATATATTCCGCAAGTTTATGTTGCATACAGTAATTGGCATAAATAAATCTCCAAAAACCATTTTCTATAAAAACACTAACAATAACGAAGGCAGTTATTATAAATAAAACATTGACAACCACAAAGACAAACATAAGTATGCTTATAAAATTTCTAATGTATAGTACCATGTTTTTTGGTTTATGTCAATCTGTTTTTATGTATGCTTCTTGTAAAATTAAAAACTCAAAAGGGGTTAGTCGCTTGCCGCTTACATTATGAAATTTTACCAAACATTTTTTACAAATATGCTTGACAAGGGTTCCGTATCTGTGGTATATTTGCAGGTAGCGAAATGCGTTTTTTTTATTGTAAAAACGTAAACAATATTATTTGAGGTGGAACATATGAGGACATTAATCACACTGGCATGCCAGGATTGCAAGCGCAGAAACTACAACTCTACTAAGGAAAAGAAAACGCATCCGGACAGGATGGAGTTTAAAAAGTATTGCAAATTTTGCAAAAAGCATACCGCTCATAGAGAAACAAGGTAGGGGGTAAAATGGACGAAAACAACAAAAAAACAAAAAAAGACGACAGACCCCCATTGGGTGAGCGTTTTAAAACCCGCGTTAAGGACACATATGCGGAATTTAAGAAAATTATCTGGCCTGATAAAAAGACATTGATTAAGCATACGGCCAACGTGATAATTGTATGCGCCATTATCGGCGCGGTAATTTTTGTTATGGATTTTGTCTTTACTACCGGGTATGATGGGTTTACCAACCTTTTTGCAAGCGAAACTGCCGAAGTAACGCAGGATGATCCATTTGACTGGTCTGACTTTGAAAGCCAACTCCTTGGTAACGACAATAATCATAATGAAGATTATAGTTACGAAAACGGCTTTACAGACGATGCGGATATTGCTGATGATTATGATTCCTCCTATGAAAACAATGAGAATATTATAGAAGACATCGTATCTGACGAAGAAGATGAAGTTGCAATAAACGGCGAAGAACCCTACGAGGAATAGCCCGCATGAAGAATATTAACATGACAGAGGTTACGCCGGACAAGACCGACCAGGTGTTGTGGTATGTTGTGCATACCTACAGCGGCTATGAAAACAAAGTTAAGGCGAATATTGAAAAGCTCGTCGAAAACCGAGGGATGCAGGACCAGATTTTAGAAGTCCTAGTTCCTGTTTTTGATGAGACGGAAACGAAAAACGGCCAAAAGAAAACGGTTAGCCGCAAAATCTTCCCGGGTTACGTGCTTGTAAACATGGAAATGAACGATGAGACATGGTATGTCGTACGCAACACGCGCGGCGTTACCTCCTTCGTCGGCCCTGGCAGCAAGCCCGTCCCCCTTACTGAAGACGAGATCAAGAACATGGGCGTTCTACCTGAACACATGACCGAAGAGAAGGTAGACCTAACCGTTGGTGAAAGCGTTAAGATTATCGACGGCCCGTTCGGTAGCAATATCGGCATTATCAGGGAAATCAACATTTCTAAGCGTATGCTTACCGTCTCCCTCTCCCTTTTCGGGCGTGAAACGCCGGTTGAACTTGACTTTAACCAGATTGAAAAAATCGTACACTGATCAACCTTTTATAAACAAGAGCGGCGGCAAACCCTGTCAACATACCTGCCGCCGCTCCTGTTATTGTAAGTATAGGCAGAAACCTAAACATTTCAATATTTTCCACAATAACAGCTGCAATCATTATTTGCCCGATATTATGGGCAACCGCACCGGCCACGCTAACACCAATTATGGTCGGTTTTTTTGTGCTTTTCAGAGCTATCATAACAGCATAGGCAAAAAAACCACCGCTAAGGCCGTATATTATCCCCGAGATGCCGCTAAATAGCGCACCAGCAATTAATACGCGGCTTAACATTACCCAAAAACCGACCTTCGTACCAAGCAAATAAAGGCTTAGCAAAGTAACAATGTTTGCCAGGCCAAGTTTTACGCCCGGCACAGGCAGAGCGAGTGGGATAAACCGCTCCACCCACGCAAGTGCCAATGCCAATGCCGTTAAGATACCTAAATATGCGACTTTTCTAGCTTGGTCCAAAAACATTAAGGATATCCACGCAAACCCCACCCATTTTTCGTAATATTTCCGCCACCTGTGCCCTAACTTCTGGGCGGCGGAACTTATCCATCTGCACGAAGAAACCGTCCTGCAGTTTCCAAATTTCATCTTTATAATCCTGCATCTGTTTATAATGCGGCAATAGCTTCGCGGCCATGGTTATATCAGGATACTTCTCCGCCGTTTCCTTAATAAAATCATACGCGGTGCTGGTGCAGACGCAGCAATACGGCGCGCCATGCAGATTCCACCATATACCACTAAGCTCTTCGTCTGCCTTATCAGCAAAATATTCCTCAGTAACAAGGGTGTCCGCCCAAATATCAAACGCCGCCTTACCAAAGGCGTATTTTCCGCCGTAATGCCCCTCAAAAACAGGCAATGTTAAATAAGTCGGAATAGATTCAAGCGCAGATTTATGCAGTTGACGTTTATCTATATTTATAAGCATTGTGCCAACGAAGAACAATCCGTTAGTAGTGTCCAACCCATTTGTTATTGCGGTATAACCGTGTTCATCAATAGAGCCTGAGGGCATACGATCTTCGCCGGGGTAAAGGTTGACATATAGAATATCATTCTCGTCATATCCGCCTATGAGGCTAGCCTCCGGCAAAAAGTTCCAATGGTTGCCATCTCCTAATTCCACATTACCCATCCCCCACGCTAATACGGGTAACCCTTTATCTACAGAAGCTTTGATTGCGTTCATAACCGCGCGGAACTCTTTCTTTATTTGGCTGTTAGAGATGTAGATGCAGTCATAGCCGAAGGCAGCATACGCCTTCTTAACCACATGCGGCATGAAGAAGTAATTCGTTACGCCACTGTCGCACTGCACACCACCGGGGTTACCCTTATCGGCAGCGTAGAGGTATGTAAAGTTATCACCGGTAAAATTAGCATAAAAATTAAAATTTTCAATATCCGATCCCAAAATGTGTCCGACTGAAAAATTTCCTGCACAGAGAAAATAATTCATCCAAGGTTCAATTCTGCGGTAATTATGTATCTTATTGCTTGTGCGCGTAGGTTCTACCCCAGCGAACAGATCACCGATCGAATCCGACTCCATAGCGGCGTGCTACCCAGATGTTAAAATTTCCAAGCTGTTTGACATGTTAAATCCCCCTTGAATCATAATATTGATGGATAATGGGTGGAAATATTTGAGCATACTCAAATGCTTCCGTACATCGGAGGGGTTAATGCCGTGGAACCTGGAAAAAGCCCTGGAAAAACTTTCCTGCGTATCGTACTGATATTTCATCGCCACGTCGATTATCCGGGTTTTAGGGTGCAGAAGTTCTTGCCCTGCCAAGCTCATTCGCCTGTTGCGGATATAATCGCCAATCGTTATCCCCGTAACCAAATGGAAAACGCGCTGGAAATTACCGCTTGCCGCATACACTTTGCCCGCGACGTCACCAACGCTTATATCCTGTGTAAGTCGGCTCTCCATATAATTGATAGCCTTTATTAGGCTTTGTATCCAATCCATGGTTTATAACCTCCCCTCCATTATAGAATATCATCTCAGGAACATAAAGTCATGCCAAAAAATGCTTACGATTGCACACTCGCTAAGCCATAAAATAGTCCGATAAGGTGCAATTACTGTAAGGTTCAACTTGAAAACAAAGACCGTTTTCAAGTTGAATAGCTATACAATTTATCTTGTTACCGCGTCAATTTCCCTAATAGCACCTCCAATAACCTCCACAACAACGCGGTGTGGCAAGCAGACAATAATCTCCCCTGCCCTGCCAATACCTCTATGCCGCGCGCAGACACCGCTTGGGCAGTTTGCTTCATACATCCTAACCATTCCGTTTTCTATGATAATTATATTGACATGTCCATTATCGTAGACTTCGTATCTTACATTTTCAAAAAGAGAAAAATATGCCATATTACCATTTTGTGAAATACGGACAAAAGCCGCCTGATCCGCGTTGTTTACGGCAAAAACCGCATAAACAAACACCGCGATACCCAAGGCGGCAATAAGTATTAATATATCGTACTTATTTATCCAAGACTTTTTCAATTACTTTTCCATATAGCTCAATATATTTAAGTGCCGAACTACGCCAGCTGTTGTCCGCGTTCATGGCATTTGTTACGGCCGCTTTCATTTGCTTTTTATCTCCATATACCTCTAACGCGTCGTTTATGGCCCACATAAGCCCGCTTGCAAGGTAGTCATCAAATAAAAAGCCTGTCCCTTCCTTCGTTTCGGTGTTAAAATGCATAATCGTATCCGCCAGACCGCCGGTTTTGCGCGCAATCGGAAGAGCGCCGTATCGCATGGCTATCAACTGCCCCAAACCACACGGCTCAAATAATGACGGCATAAGAAAAAAGTCCGACGCGGCGTACATTTTATGCGCCAAAACCTCGCTAAAACCCATATAGATATGCAGTTTTTCCGGGTATTTATTGCGGTAATAATTAAACATCTGCTCGTACCGCCCGTCACCCTGGCCAAGCACAACGAGCTGGACATTTTTCCCAAAAAACTCATCCAGCACTATAGATAAAATATCAAATCCTTTTTGATCCGCAAGACGGGAAATAATAGCGAACATTGGGATATCAGCATTCTGCGGCAACCCAAACTCACTTTGTAAAGCAAGCTTATTTACCGTTTTACCGGCTATATTTTTTGCATTATAATTTTCCGTAAGGTGGTTAACCGTTTCCGGGTTATATTTATCATAGTCTATACCATTTGTTATACCATGCAGATCTGATATACGCGAGCGTATCACCCCATCCATAGAAAAACCGTAAGCTGCCGTCGTGATCTCATGCGCGTAAGTATCACTAACTGTGGAAACCGCGCTACTATGGGCAATACCAGCCTTTAAATAGCTGGTATTATTATAAAACTCTAATCCGTTAACATTGAAATAATCGTCATTAAGGTCTATGTCAGACAAAATATTTCCAGGAAAAACACCTTGATATTGCAAATTGTGGATGGTAAACAGGGATTGAGTGTTTTTATAGAATGTATAACCCGACAATTTATCCCTAAGATATACCGATGCAAGACCGGTTTGCCAATCATTGGTGTGGATTATATGTGGCTGAAAATCCACTACCCCTGCAAGTTCCACCGCTGCCTTGGAAAAGAACGCAAAGCGCTCATGGTCGTCTCCAAAGCCATAGTAGCCGTCTCGGTCAAAATAATAATCATTTCCGATGAAATAAGTTGTAACCCCGTCGTACTCCAATTGATATATACCGACATTTTGCGTGCGCCAGCCTAACTTTGTATCAAATGACTTTCTATACGATAAACCGTCTAATAATTTATGTGGGATATTTCGGTATTTCGGCGTTACGACGCGGCAATCAACCCCGCTCCGTACAAGCGCTTTCGGCAACGCCGCAGCAACATCCCCCAAACCGCCGGACTGGGAAAACGGCGCAACCTCCGCAGAGATGAATAATATCCTTAACTTTTCATTTATCATCAGAAACTCCTCGTAATTTTAGATAAAACCAACTATATCTCCCGCCGCCCGTCGTACGCGCGCGCAAGCGTAACCTCGTCCGCATATTCCAGGTCACCTCCAACAGGTACGCCGTGTGCGATGCGAGTAACTTTTATACCAAGAGGCTTAATTAAACGGCTTAAATACAATGCCGTTGCGTCACCCTCAATATTAGGATTTGTGGCGATAATGATTTCCTCAACCTCTGTATCCCCCAACCGCGCCAAAAGCTCCTTCACTTTTAACTCCGACGGCCCTATACCCGCAAGCGGAGAGATTGCGCCATGTAGGATGTGGTAAAACCCTTTAAATTCACGGGTTTTTTCATACGCAACCATCGCGCGCGGATCCTCAACGACCATAATTTTCGTAAAATCGCGGTTATCGTTATCGCATACTTGGCAAGGCGATACGTCCGTAAGGTTTTGGCAAACCTCGCAATATAGTATCTTATCCCTCGCTTCCGTAATTGCGGACGCAAGGGAAAAAGCCCGTTCTTTAGGCAGATTTACGATGTGAAAGGCCATACGCTGCGCAGACTTTGCGCCGATGCCTGGCAGGCGTGCAAGTTCCTCAATCAGGCGCGAAATAATTTCCCCGTAATAGTTCATCCGCTAAAACGGCAGGTTAAGGCCGCCGGTGATTTTGCCCATCTCGCCTTGGTACATATCATCCGCCGCGCGTACGGCTTCGTTGACGGCGGTCAACACAAGGTCTTGAAGCATTTCAATATCGTCTGGGTCAACAACGTCTGGACTGATGGTTATGTTAAGAAGCTCTTTTTTTCCATTAATCGTAATCTTCACCGCACCGCCGCCGCTGGATATATCTAGCGTTCTCTCTTCAAGCGCGGCTTGGGTTTCCTCCATTTGCTGCTGCATTTTCTGTGCCTGTTTCATGAGCTGGTTCATCCCGCCGCCACCCATATTAGGCATACCCGTAAATGGTTTTTTGCTTGGCATATTTTACCTCCGTTATAATTATTGTCATTTCTTTTGTAAAAAGTTCAAAATATCCGTCGCCGTAGTATTTTGTGCCACCGCCTGGTTTTGCTGGTTGGCTTGCGTAAGTTGAGAAGTGCTTGCCTGCCCATCCGTGCGTCGCGTGCATAGGCCGATGAGTGCCGCCTCCAATAAAATCCGCGCGTTACCCGTGTGGCGTAATTTGGGGATAATTTCACTTATCGTATAGATATACCGCGTCAATGCACGCGGATCAACCCCCGCAATCGAGTTGCGCAACGCCTCGACGTTCTCCTCAGACAAATCGAGAATACGCGCGGCGTGTTGCGACGAGGTAAGCGCAACCATACAATCCCTCAGATACGCCAAAAAATCCGCCGTAAACTGGTGTACATCCTTACCGCTCGCCATAAAGCCCTCTATCGTATCAAAGATTTGGGGTAAATCGTGAACGGAGAGCGCCGTAGCCATATTTGCGAGCGCCGTTCTATCCACGGCACCCAAAAGCTCTGATATCTTTTCAAGCGTGATCTCTTCGTTAAAGTACACGGAAGCGCATTGATCCATGATCGACAAACAGTCACGCACCGACCCGTCCGCCACGCGTACGGCCAAGGCCAGCGCGTCGTCCGTACAATTGATATTTTCCTCAGCCAAATATCCTTTAACCTCGCTAAACAAAGTCTGTGAGGCGATCCGCTTAAAGTCAAACCGCTGGCAGCGCGAATGTATCGTAGCCGGTATCTTCTGCGGGTCGGTCGTTGCGAGAATAAAGATAACGCCGTCCGGCGGCTCCTCCAGTGTCTTTAAAAGCGCATTAAAAGCTGAAGCGCTGAGCATGTGCACTTCGTCTATTATATAGACTTTATACTTCCCCTCCGTCGGCGGGTATTTTACTGCCTCACGGATTTCGCGTATATTATCCACGCCGGTGTGCGACGCCGCATCCATCTCAATGATGTTGAGAGATTCGCCGCCGTTTATGGCTATGCAGGCGTTGCATACATTGCATGCCTCACCCTCGGCTGGCGTTTCACAGTTCACGGCTTTGGCAAGGATAAGTGCTGTCGTCGTCTTCCCCGTACCGCGTGTGCCGCAAAAAAGGTACGCGTGCGACATTTTGCCAGTAATTATTTGGTTTCGTAAGGTCCTAACGATTATGTCCTGACCAAAGACATCCGTAAAGCGGCGCGGACGCAGTTTTCTATACAATGCTGTATACATTTACCAATCCAGTCATACCTTTCTTTAAAATGCGGCATTTCTTTATTGCAAGTATAACATATAAACAAAAAAAATTCCAGTAAAATTTCATATCTAGGAAGGCATAAGCCTAGCCTCTCCACTTAACATTCCGTAATTTAACCTGTCAAACCGTTTGCCTCTGAAATAGACCGCTTTACGTTCCGTTCCCTCTAAAACAAAACCCAATTGCTCAAGACATTTTTGTGCTGATAAATTTATTTCAAGGGTTTGCGCCGCCACCCGTTCTAACCCTATGTGATTAAATGCATAACCCAGAATCAATCGCATCGCTTGCTTTCCATATCCTTTGTTACGGTTTTCATATTTTGCAATCCCCATGCCGATAGAGCATGAACGGTTTACATGATCAACATCTTGTAAGGCTATATCGCCAATAACGGTTCCATCGTTCAAAAAAATACCAAGCCTAATATTTTTACCATGTTGCAGCTTTTGAATATCCTCAAACCATTCATCAGACTTTTCATGCGATTGCCCAATAAGGCATGTATCTGTTGCGTTTTCTACATCATATTCAAATTCTATATGTAATTTTTTGCAGTCCTCCCTTTCAAGAACTGCCAAATAAATATCCATACCTCGTATTTTAATCATTAAAATCTCCCTCTCAATAATTTCTGAATTAAGTCTCTACGGCCGGCCTGCATCAAAGCCTGTATAACCAGTTGCCTGTTTTTGGGGTTTTTATATTGGATAAGTGCACGCTGCATCGCCTTTTCATGTGCAGTGCGGGCTACATACACTTTTTCACCCGTTAATGGGTCAACGCCTGTATAGTACATGCAGGTTGCCACCGTGCCTGGTGTTGGGTAAAAGTCCTGCACCTGCTCCGGCGTAATACCTGATTCATGCAAATAAAGCGCCAGCTCTATCGCTTCATTTAGACCGCTGCCCGGATGGCCGGACATAAGGTAAGGCACAAGAAACTGCTTTTTACCTAACTTCCCATTCAACCTTTCATATCTTGCCTTAAACCTAACATACACGTCATTTGGCGGCTTCCCCATATGGCGCAAAACCCTATCACTCACATGCTCCGGCGCGACTTTTAATTGTCCACTGATGTGATGCTCCACAAGCTCCCGCATAAATTCTTCATTTTTATCCGCCATTATATAATCAAATCTAATACCACTGCGGATAAATACTTTTTTTATCTTCGGCAAACCACGCAACTTTCTTAAAAGATCCAAATATTCCTTATGGTCAACATCCAATTGCTTACAAGGTGACGGCGCAAGACAACGGCGTGACGTGCAATGTCCGTCAGTAACGGATTTTTTGCATGATGGCGAGCGGAAATTGGCCGTCGGCCCACCTACGTCGTGAATATAGCCTTTAAAATCATTCATTTCCGTTATTTCTAGCGCTTCTTTTATGATAGATTCATGCGAGCGTGACTCAACATGCCTGCCTTGATGGAATGTCAACGCGCAAAAAGCGCACCCACCAAAGCATCCGCGGCTTGAAATTATGCTGAAGCGCACCTCTTCCACCGACGGTACATCTTCGTACGTAGGATGCGGTTTGCGCACGTAGGACAAGCCGTACACGAAATCCATCTCCGCACGTGTAAGCGGTACAGCCGGCGGATTTTGCACGATATACGCAGTTCTGTAACGTTCGCATAAAACCTTTGCGGTTTGCCAGGACATGTTGTCATACTGTGTTTTAAAGCTTTTGGCGTAAATTGCCTTATCCGTTTTGATCCTAGCAAAATCTGGCAAAAAAAATGTATCTGTGGGAATTTTATCGGCATCGCCCGTTCGCCACACCGTACCATCCACATAATTAATGTCAGATACGTTGACGCCGGAAGAAAGCGCGTTTGCGATAGCCAGTATCTGCCGCTCACCCATGCCGTACACGCAGATATCCGCGCACGATTCAAGAAGCACAGATTCCCGCACGCTATTACTCCAATAATCGTAATGCCCAAGACGGCGCAAGCTTGCTTCCAATCCGCCGATGATTATAGGCACGTCACCATACAGCTGTCGTATCGCGGTGCAGTACGCCGTAACCGCCCTATCCGGCCGCCGTCCAGCCTTACTGGCTGGCGCGTAACTGTCTCTCGCACGTTTTTTAAGAGCTACTGTATAATTATTCACCATCGAGTCTACGCAACCGGACGAAACGAGGAAACCTAACCTGGGTTCAGAAAAAACACCCATCGCATCCGGCCTGTTCAAGTTTGGCCTGTCAATAATGCCCACACTAAAGCCGTTTACCCACAAAAGCTTGCCCAAAAGCGCCGGCGCGAAGGATGGATGGTCTACATAAGAATCCCCCGTAACAAATACGAAATCCGGCACTGCTTGCTCCATGCCCGACTCCGCTGCGGCTTTCTTAAACTCTTCCAACGATCGTGGAAGAAAGGTAGGCATTTGTCGTATATCGGTTATTATCTCTGTAAAATATATCATATAAGCAAAGTTATTCCTTTGTATAAAAAATTTCGGTTTTTTTGTCAGATAACACTTTACATTGGCCTGATTTTTTGTTATTATAGTCGAGCATTATATTTTTGCCGCCTATTTCAACTAAACACGCAAACCAGATTTAGTAAATACGTACTTAGTTACGTGTTCCTGCCTTGATTAGGCATCAAATTGTATTTTTCATTATAAATTACGTATGGGGGTTGCAACAAATTGGTACAGATATCAGAAGTTAATATCATTAGCGTAGACAAGAGCGAAGAAATTTGGGAAATAGAAGGTGAGATCATGTTTGAATCCGACCTATCTACCCCATTTTCTACCGCATATTATCCAGACGACGACGAATTTACCGACTTAACGATCGAAATGATCCCAGGCCGCTTCGACAATTCCTTACTTAAACAAATGATAGTAGATGCCGCCAACGAGTTTGAGGATTAGGCAATAAATATTGTTCAATAAATTAGAGCTTGGAGCATTTTCAAATCCAAGCTCTATTTTTGTTTATCTTTGGAATATCCGCAAGATATCATTATAGGCGATAAAAATCGTCAGAAGCATCAACGCGCCGAATCCGATGAGGTGGACGATGCCCTCCTTTTCCGGCGGTAATGGTTTACGGCGTATCCCCTCAATAGTTAGGAACACCAACTTACCGCCATCCAGCATTGGCAATGGCAAAAGATTTAACACCGCTAGGTTCACAGAAAGCAACGCACACAGCCATACGATATTTATTATAGCCGCCGACACGCCCGCCGTGTCCATACCAGCCTCATACGCGTCGCCGATAAGGGCTACCATGCCTATCGGCCCCATAAGGTCGCCGACATTTGCTTCACGACGTATCAGCATACCAAGCGACTGGAATGTTGTGCGTACGAGAAACACGCTATAATTCGTACCCATACGCAACGCGTCACCAAATCCGGCGCGCGGCACGCCTTCATGCCTTACATTCCTAACAAACATTCCCCGTTTTACCCCAAGCACAAAGTCCCGCTCATCGTAGGATATGCCTATCATATATCTTTCAATCTCCTGGTTAAACTCTGGGGTTACGGACAATATAATCACTTCACCGTTACGCTGTATTTCCAAACTTATCGCTAATTGTGGGTTTACCGTCAGTGCGGCGGCCAATGCGGCTTGCGTTTCCGTTGTATTGTTTACGGCATGTCCGTTGACGGCGGTTATCCTGTCTCCGCCCAAAAGACCGGCATATTCGGCTGGTGAACCATCTGCAATACCTAAAATAGCGACACCATTGCCGTGAAACATCACAACGTCAACCCTGCGCCCCTCGCGTATAACGCGTAAGTCAAGCGGCTCACCCGGGTTTTGGCGTAGCGCTGCACTCGTCCTATCAAAGATATCCGACGGCACAAGGATGCGACTCCCGTCCACATGCGTAACCCTGTCTCCAGCTTCAAGCCCGGCTTGCGCATAATTAAATCCAGGACGAAATCCTGCAATCGCCGTATCCACAAAATAATCCGCAGAAAATAGCACAAACATCAATATAAGCGCAAGCAATGCGTTCATCACTGATCCAGCGGCAAGTACCAGCATCCGCTTCCACACAGGCTTCGAATTGAAAGATCCTCCAACAATCCGTATTTTATCCGTGTTGTCTGTGGTTTGGTTATCTTCGCCTTCTTCCGGTTCGCTGTCCATCATACGGCAAAAGCCGCCAATTGGGAACAGGCGAAGCGAATATAAAGTATATCCGCGCTTAAATTTAATTATCTTGGGCCCGAGGCCAAGCGCAAACTCTTCCACCACAATACCACAAGCGCGAGCCGCCAAGAAATGCCCTAATTCATGTACAAAAATAATTACGCCGAAAACTATGATTGCCAAAAGTATGTTCAAATTCTACCTCATTTTTGATTGGACAAAATCATACACCCACGCCCTGCACCATGCGTCTGCCAAAAGAATTTCGTCCAAGCAGCTAATTTTTTTAACAGTATATGCCAATAATGCGGATTCTATAAGTATCGGAATGTCCAAAAATTTAATTTTCCCATCTAAAAACAGTTTAACAGCCTCTTCATCGGACGCGTTAAGCACCGTAGGTGCCGTCCCCCCCGCTGCAAACGCCTGTTTTGCAAGGTTAAGGCATGGGAACAACTCTGTATTCGGTTGTTCAAAAGTCAGCTGGCTGATTTGCGTAAAATCAAGCCGCTCCCCTAAACCAGGTAACCGGTTAGGAGTATTAATGGCGTATTGTATTGGTAGCCGCATATCCGGCGTACCGAGCTGCGCCATCACCGCCCCGTCTTCATACTCCACCATTGAATGGATTATGCCCTGTGGGTGGATTACTATATCTATTTTGTTAAGCGGCATGTCAAATAAATAAGCCGCTTCAATAACCTCAAACCCCTTATTCATGAGCGTGGCGCTATCAATGGTTATGCGCGGCCCCATTTTCCACACAGGGTGCTTAAGAGCGTTTACCGCCGACACATTCTCAAGCTGTGATCGTGAATATCCGCGGAACGCGCCGCCCGATGCGGTTAGGATTAGCCGCGAAACGTCACTAAGAGAGTTACCCTGCAAGCATTGGAAAATAGCCGAATGTTCGCTGTCCACAGGGATTATCCTTACACCCTTCTCCCGCGCTAATGGTATCACCAATTCGCCGCCGATAACGAGAGATTCTTTATTTGCGAGAGCTACGTCACTCCCGGCTCTTATCGCTGCAAGCGTAGGTGCAAGCCCGGCCGCGCCGACGACGCAGTTAAACACCAAGTCCGAGCCGGCAGATGCGGCGGCCAGCACACCTTCGTCACCGCTTAGGATCTCCGTAGGTAAGTCGGCAACGTTTGCAGCCAACTTCCTCGCAGTGTTTGGATCATAAACAACTGCCAGCCTCGGCTTAAACTTACGGATTTGGCGCTCCAATAAATCAACATTGCTATGCGCGGTTAGTGCAACGACTTCCGCACCATCCATATTCCCGATAACATCCAAAGCCTGCGTACCCATCGAGCCAGTACAGCCAAGAACGGTTATTTTGCGTTTCATCATAATGGCGGCAATAAAACAAAGTGAGATATAAACACAAGCGGAGCAACGAACAGGATGCTGTCAAACCTATCAAGCATACCGCCGTGACCCGGCATTATCGTGCCAAAGTCCTTTATTTCGCATTTCCGCTTTATTAGAGAGGCAAACAAGTCGCCAAACTGCCCCGCAACAACAACTATCAAACCTACTCCAGCAAACAGCAAAACCTCTTGCCAATACAACGTATTGCGAGACCAAATAATGGCAGTGGCAACTATAGCGGCGACGGCGATAAACGTGCCGCCAATTGCGCCGCCCCAAGTCTTTTTTGGGCTTAGGATGGGCGCAAGCTGCTTCTTTCCTTTCCACCTGCCTACGAAATACGCACCCGTATCGCATCCCCATGAAGCGATAAAGATTATAACAAGGCTTAACATGGCACCGTCTGTTTCCCTAAGGCAAAAAATCGCAAACAGTGGGAAAGCTATATATACAACGGAAAAAAACGAATAAATAACAGTTTTAGCATTTTTATTTAATTGCGGAAACAGTTTGTTTTTATCCGATATAACAGCACGCATAAACTCATATACCCCAACGATTGCGAGTGCTGTAAGCCCCGCCGCTAAAAGCCAGCCGCCAAACCACAAACACGCCACAAATACCGGCAACGCCACGGCAGCCGAAATTATCCTTCTATTAGTCGAACTCATATAGACCTCCTTTATATCGAGGGAAAGTTAAGATGCCAAACATAAATAAACGCCGCAACGAAAAACACGGGGGTAAAAACCCTTAAAATGCTGATTTTGTGCGGAAGAACTGTGGCTACCTCACTCATTTCGGCTTGTTTCAAGAGATACGCCAGAAATATACGGCCGATAAACGCGAAGAACGCGCCGACAAAAGCAATGCCACCAAAAACCAGTGCCTCCTGCCAATACAATGTATTGCGCGACCATAAAACCGCCAAGGAGATGACGATAACAACTGTAATAATCGCACCGGCAGCCGCGCCTGCACAAGTCGTTTTACTGCATAATCCCGATACTTTACGGCGGCCGATTTTTTTGCTTAAAAGCAATGAACTCACATCAGATACCCACGCGATAACGAAAATAAGTAAGACGTGGAAATTCATGCCTTCGTTTTTACTTATCAGATATACAAAAATCAGCGGAAACGCAATATAAACAAACGCGAAATACGTCAGCGCCACATCCCTAATTGTATATTTATCATGGAACCTTATGATTATTATGCCAAGCCAAAGCAATGCGACGGAAACGACGGTAGCGAGCCAAGGTGCTATATCGGGCGTGTCAACAAACGCCGCGATAGCGAACGCACACGTAACCATACCAGGCAACATGCGCCACGATAGTTTTAGGGTTTTTACATACTCTATAGAAGAGATTAGTGTGGCAAGGTAAAGAGCAGCAAATAAAATCCACGATATCATACCTTACCAAACCTCCTTTTCCGCGTTTTAAACTCTTTTACAATCTTTAAAATATCTTTAAACGAAAAATCCGGCCAGAATTTTTTAACAAAGAATATTTCAGAATACGCTGACTGCCACAGCAGGAAATTGGAAAGCCGCTTATCACCACCTGTACGTATAACTATCTCCGGGTCAGGCAGTCCAACTGTATCCAGATAACTATTAAGCAGGGCATTGTCAATACCGTTTACGTTAATACGCCCGTTTGCCGCATCCTTCGCGATGGCACGCGACGCACGCAAAAGTTCATCACGCCCACCATAGTTTATGGCAATGTTTACGCGTAGGCCGGTTTTGGCTTTGGTCTTCTCCGTCAGGATTTGAATTTTTTTTTGCATTTCAGTATCTAAGCGCGATACATCACCCAAAATGTGCATACGCATGGTGTGGCTGTCCGCCTCGTCTATATGCCTTTGTATAAAGTCGGACAGGAGCTGCATTAATCCGCTGACCTCGCCAGCAGGCCGCTCCCAGTTCTCCGTGGAAAAGGCGTATACCGTAAGGTTCTCAAACCCAACCGCGTTCATTCGCTTGCACAGTTTACGTAAATTCTCCGCCCCGGCTTTATGTCCCGCGTTGCGCGTAAGAAAACGTCGGCTCGCCCAACGTCCATTACCGTCCATTATAATGGCGATATGGGAAGGAAGGTTTGACAATCGTCTCATCGCTTCGCCACCTCAAATTTAAGCGTACCGCGCTCCACCCCGTTGACGATTAGCGTTACGGCGTGCGTCCCAGGATAATGCTTGCGCGTCGATAAATCCGCAAACGAATGGTTTTTGCTGTATTTCCGTATTTCATCCGCCTTCATATTGCTTTCTGAAATTTGAAAGATTTTGCGGCTTAACCTACCATTGGCCTTTACGAAATCCACGGCGTACTCCAACCTCACCTTAACCCTCTCTTTTGCCTTGATGGTAAACATTATATCAAAACTACCGCCTATACTTACGGTTGGTTGGCTTACGGCAAACTCGCCCGCATCCATCGCATCTGCATTTTGGAATCCAAATATCGCCAGCGCGTCGGCATTGCCTTTCTTCAGCAAAGTGCGGCAAGCGTGCTTAACTATCCAATCCGTCCAATCGTTTTTACCGTGCCAATTACTAACAATCTTTATAACAAGCTCCGGGTGTGTCTTTGATATGTCATTAAGGTTGTTGGCGACGCTTTTCCTTACATATAAATCCGGGTCGGCCTTCAATTCTTCCAAGATCGGAAAAATCGGCGACGGATCCTTTTTAAACGATGGCAACGCCTGCGCCCAAGGCAAAGCTGGACGGCAACCCTCGCTTGCAAGGCGGCGCACATGGTTGTCTCCACTCTTCGACCAAGCGTACATCTGCGCCATCATGCGCCTTTCGTCCTTTATGATAAATGGGCGTACGGCAAATTCCGCCGAGGCGTGGCGGGTATACCGCTCCAAAGCCGCGATCGAAACGTCCCAATCAGCTTCAGCAAGCCCGTAAACTTCCACAAAATCTGGGAAAAACATCGCACCGAAACCAGTAAGCCAATCACCGTAGCCGACGATAACCTTGTCGATAACACCGATGGCATCTGTATATCCTGTAGGCAAAAACTTGCGGAGATTTTCCGTAATCTGCCGCATTCTAGCCTTAAGCTCAAGGCCTGCCCAACGTTCATTAAGCGTTGCCGCAACAAACTCATTCACCGCAAACGGCGCGTAAACATCCTTGATCGCCGCACCTAGCTTTTGCATGTAATCAAGGTTATATAAGTCTTTAATTAAATCAGCCACGAAAAACCTCTACAGAGACATTATCTCTTTATTTTTTGCGTCAACAACCTTATCAACCTCGGCAATCTGCTTATCGGTGGCTTTTTGGATCAGATCCTCAAGGCGTTTCAAATCATCTTCGGTGATATCGGATTTCTTTTCGTCCTTTTTAAATGCATCCATCGCCTCGCGGCGAACGTTGCGTATGGCAATCTTACAGTCGTCACCAAGCTTTTTAACATCCTTCGTCAACGTCTTACGGCGGTCTTCCGTAAGCTCCGGGAATAAAAGGCGGATAACCTTACCGTCGTTTGTTGGGTTTATGCCCAAATCAGATGCCTGGATGGCCTTTTCAATCGCCTTTAGTGTATTTGCTTCCCAGGGCTGGATTTGCAAGAGCTTCGCCTCCGGCACGGATATATTGGCTACTTGGTTAAGGGGCGTTTCAGTGCCGTAATAGTCAATGGTTATCTTATCGAGAACGCGCGGGTTCGCGCGGCCAACGCGCACCGTCGCAAGCTCCGACTCCATCGCCTTGATCGACTTTACCATCTTGTCTTCATAGTTTTCAATTCCTGTCGGCATTTCAATTCCTCCTATGTGATTAATCATTGAACAATATTATACCATTTACTTTTCATTATTTCAAGCGACAATTGTTAAATCCACTATCTTAAGTTGGATACTGGAATATCCATTATATTCGTTAATATCAATATTAAACGCAATATCGACTTTAAACGGCTTTAATGCCGCACCTCCATCCAACCAATCCATAGCCGCAGCATCACCATGGACACGTACCAGCTCCTCAGTGAAGCTATCCATCTTGCCAAAGGCTATACCCCGAAGCACAAACTCATCCTGAGAAAAGCTAAACCGCAATGTGCGTTTGTCTTTACCGATTCTATCCACGCTGTCGCATGTTATATACCTCATGGCAAAAACAGGCTCGTGGTTGCCCGACCCAAACGGCTGTAAAAACCCTATCTCACGCGCAAGCGCCATCGTGATTTCCTTGGCGTTCAAATCTCCATCCAAATATACTTTCGGCGTAAGGTCATAATCCGTAAGGCTGCATCTATCATTAAGATTTTGCCTTAAGGCTGGAATATTTTCAACAGGCATAGTAAGCCCAGCCGCCATCTCGTGCCCACCAAAACGCGTAAACAGCACCGCGTTCTTGGAAAGCTCCTCAAACAAATTATATCCGCGCACGGACCTGGCCGACCCCTTAGCCAACCCAGCCTCCCGCGTGGCCGTCAGCACGATAACGGGGTGGTGCGTCTTGTCTTTTATCCGCCCAGCTACGATACCCGCTATGCTTTCCGGTATATCTTCATCATACATAACGTATACCTTACACCCCGTCGCCTCCAACTCACCGACGACCTCGCCCATACGTTCCGCCGCATCTGTCGTTAATTTCTTACGTTCCTCATTAAGAGCTGATAGGTTTTTAGCAAGATCCCTTGCCCGCGTTCCATCCCCTTTACCAAGCAAAAACAGCTCCGCAGCTAAATCTGCCACATCCAAGCGCCCTGAAGCGTTTATACACGGGCCGATGATAAAGCCTACATCAAAGACACCGATGGTTTTGTGCAGCAAGTCCCGCTCGGACAACAGCGCGTTAAGCCCCGTGTTTGCCGTACCACGGTTAAGTGCGGCCAAGCCGTTTATAGTGATTATACGGTTTTCATCCGTAAGAGAGACTATGTCACAGACCGTGGCAAGTGCGGCGAAGATGAGGTGCTCGTTCTCTACCTCTTCCCACGCGGCCGCTTTGTCATCAATCTTGTACAGCAGCTCCGCAAACTTATAGGATATCGCGGCGGCGCATAGGAGTTTGAATGGATATTCACACCCTACTTGTTTTGGGTTTATTATGGCATCCGCTTCGGGTAGAATTTGGCCAGCTTCAGAGATTCCGGGCTCGTGGTGGTCTATAACGACAACCTGTATGCCAAGACTTTTCGCAAGCCTTATTTCCTCTATTGAGGAAATGCCGTTGTCGCAGGTTATTATAAGCTCCGTCCCATTACGCGCCAAATGGTGGATTGCTTCAACGTTAAGGCCATAGCCTTCCTCCGCGCGCCCGGGTATATAATAACCCGCACGCCCGCCAAGTGCCTCGATCGTATTTACCAAAATAACGACGGACGATACCCCGTCCACGTCATAATCACCGTAAACCGTGATTTTACGGTCGTTTTTTATCGCATCTAAAGTAACCTCCGCGCCCTTTACGCCATCTTTAAGAAGATACGGATCGTGCATATAACTTTTTAGCGGGCGGAGGAACTTTATTACGGAATTTTTTGTACGGATACCACGGTGGGCAAGCACCTTGGCCGTGGCTGTATTTATGCCCATGGCTTGGCTCATTTGGCCCGTGTCCACATCCGTTTCATGGTATAGCCAAAGTGGCTTCATGACAGTACCTTTGCTACAGAAGCGGCGGCTTTGCGGATGTCGCTCTCGTCAACATCTTTATGCGTAACCATACGGTAAACGCCGGCATCCGCCCCGTTTATAAGGACGGATTGCTTTGCCAGCAAACTCTCCAACCTTACATCTTTTTGGACGGTGAAGAACACCATGTTTATTTCCGGTTCACGCACTACGTATACACCGTTGATTTCTGTGAGGAGCGCGGCTAGAAGCATTGCGTTCTCATGGTCCACATGCAACCTTTTAGCACAATTTTCAAGGGCGACGATACCCGCCGCCGCCAATATACCGGCCTGGCGCATACCGCCGCCGAGCAGCTTACGCTTGTATCTGGCCTTGTTGATAAAATCGGCCGCTCCAGCCAGCACGGAGCCAACAGGAGCACAAAGGCCTTTGGAGAGGCAAACCATTACGCTGTCCACATATGCTGTCAGCTCATTTGGTTTTACGTTCATATGGCTGGCGGCGTTAAAAAGCCGCGCACCGTCCAAATGTATCGGCACGCCTTTTTCCTTCGCGATTTCGGCGATCTCCTGCATGGTTTGGAGTGGCACTACGCGCCCGTTTGCAAGGGCATTCTCCAGGCATATCAATGAGGTAGACGGCTCATGTATGTCGTAATGCGTGCGTATGCGAGATTTTATCGCCTCCGGGCAAGGCATCCCATCCTTAAACGCAATTGGCCGCAGCTGCACGCCGGCAATAACCGCCGCCGCACCGCCCTCATGCACGATGATGTGGCTGTCTTCACCTAAAACAACTTCACTGCCGCGCTCGCTCCATGTATAAAGCGCAAGCTGGTTGCCGAACGTACCCGACGGCACGAAAAGCGCGGCCTCCATCCCCAAAACCTTTGCCGTAAGCCTTTCTAACTTATTAACGGTAGGGTCGTCGCCGTATACGTCGTCCCCAAGGGGGGCGGCAGCTATCGCTTCATACATTTCCGGCGTTGGGCGCGTAACAGTATCGCTTCGCAAGTCAATTACTTTCATATAATCTATCTCCTAATCCACTTGTTTATCTAAATTGAATCATCTTTATGATAATCACTCCGTAAAACAGAATAAATCACACCATCCACAACCCCTCTGTCATGGAAATAAAACCCTTGCCTGGCAATGCCTTCCCGTATGAATCCGCAATTTTCAAGTACAGAAAGAGATGCCAAGTTCGTCGGCACAGCTTCCGCATATATTCGGTTTATCCCGATCAAATCAAAAAGAAATCTAACCACCGCATTTACGGACTTTGTAGCAACCCTCTTACCCCAATACCTTTCATTTACCCTATATCCTATGGCGACCATATTCACATCGGCATTATAACCATAAATTTCAAACACGCCAACTGGAAAATCCCCCTCTATCTTCAAAGTAATTGCCATGCGTATCATTTGCCTATCTTCAAACTGCCCGCCAAAGCGTTCAATCAGTTCCGCCACGGCTTCCTTCGTATCCTTAAGCCCTGACGGGGTATATTCAAACAGCCTTTTGTTATTATAAATCTCAAACAATGCATCGACATCAGCAACAGTTATTTTACGTAACAAAATCTCATCAGTTTCTATATGTGGAAATTTATCAAATGGACTCTTCTTCATTCATTACTCCTAATCCGATTTGTAGTCATATCATGTAATCTCGTATGCTTCCTAAAAAATTAAGTATTTTCGGTAGTCAACAAGTTCCATATACCCACAGGCGTTGATTAACTCCCGAAGGGAATATAAATGACCTGCGCCATATATCACGAAGATCCGTTAATAACGTTCACAAAGTTGTTGGATGTTTGCAAATATCCGCAAATTGCGTTTTTACCATTCCCCATTAAAGGTTGCGCCTGAACGAGAGTCACCTATACGCATCGTGTTAAGCTCAATATAAAATTGATGGTTATTGTACGACCATTTAATCTCCAGTCATCAATCCACAGTTATACAGAAACTTATACAACCCTTATTCTATAAACAGCCCGTTCGCAAAGTCCTCGGCGTTAAACGGCAGGATATCATCAACCCCCTCACCAACGCACACGAAACGCACTGGTATGCCCAAACCACGGACGACTTGGACTATAATGCCGCCCTTAGCCGTTCCGTCCAGTTTTGTGAGAATAACTCCGCTTACGTTTGTTATCTCTTTGAATGTCGTGGCCTGCGAAACAGCGTTTTGCCCCGTCGTGCCGTCCAGCACGAGCAAAGTTTCGCGGTGCGCGTCTGGATATTCTCTGTCTATAATCTTCGATATCTTGCGAAGCTCTTCCATCAAATTCGTTTTATTCTGTAGGCGTCCAGCCGTGTCGCATATCAGAACGTCCGCATTTCGCGCTTTGGCAGCCTTTATCGCATCAAAAACAACTGCGCCAGGGTCTGAGTTTTCCTGCTGGCGAATGATACTGGCACCGGCGCGATCCACCCAAGTCTCCAGCTGGTCTATTGCCGCGGCGCGGAAAGTGTCTCCCGCCGCAACAAGCACCTTCTTGCCCTCACTAACATAACGCGCGGCTAGTTTCCCTATCGATGTCGTCTTACCGACGCCATTTACGCCAACAACCAAAATAATTGACGGGGACGGAAGCTCAAACCCATCCTCAACCTTAAGCATACCCGCCACTTCATTTGCAAGCAGGCGTCTCGCCTCGTCAGGCGAATTAACTTTCTTATCCTTAACTGCAGCGCGTAGAGATTCTATCAAATCGTCCGCCGTGACCGCACCGATATCCGCTAAGATCAATGCTTCCGTCAGCTCGTCATATACATCGTCGTCTAACCTGTCAAACCCAAATACGGCGGCAATGTTTTTGCGTGTCTTAGACAGCCCGGTTGCGAATTTGCTAAAAAAGCCCTTTTTTTCTTTTATAACCGTAATCCCCGGTTCAGTTATAGGTTCACCTTCAACCTCAGTGTGGCGGTCACAGACCGCCCCTACGCTCTCTGCTTGGCTGTTTCCTTCAGCTTCATCTTGGCTGTCACAGACCGCCCCTACGCCCTCCGCTTGGCTGTTTCCTTCAACCTCATCTTGGCGGTCACAGACCGCCCCTACGCTCTCCGCTTGGCTGTTTCCTTCAGCTTCATCTTGGCGGTCACAGACCGCTCCCACGCCCTCGGAGTTTTCTAATACTTCTTCTGGTTTTAAGTCTCTATTCTCTTCTATCCGTTCTTTTTTCTTCTTTTTCCAAAACATCTACGATACCTCCCTATCTCCATAATCCTGCATATTTACGCTTACCAGCTTCGACACGCCAACCTCCTGCATGGTTATGCCATGCAGTACGTCTGCTGCCTCCATCGTGCCTTTCCTATGTGTTATTATTATAAATTGCGAGCTGTACATCTGTTCACCGTTTTCGTTATATCCCTTCATAAAACGGGCAAAACGCCGCACATTTGCGTCATCTAATGCAGTCTCAATTTCGTCCAGCACGCAAAACGGCGATGGCTTCAGACGAAGTATGGCAAACAACAGGGCTATGGCGCAAAGCGCACGCTCACCGCCGGACAGCAGGTTCATATTCTGAAGCACCTTACCGGGTGGCCTGGCGATGATTTCAATGCCAGAGGTTAAAGCATTCCCCGGTTCCGTAAGCTCAAGCATCCCGCTACCGCCGCCAAACATCTCGGCAAAAACTGCTTTAAAATTCTCTTTTATTTGCGTAAACTGCTCCACAAACAAAGTTTCCATCTGTTTGTTAAGCATGTCCCTTAATTCACCCAGCTGTTCCATCGCAGCGTATACATCATCCCTCTGTTTTGCCATAAAGGTGTGCCGCTCAAGCAAAAGCCTGTAATCTTCCGCCGCACTCACGTTTACCGTACCACCCATGGCACGCAACTCACCGCGCAGGCGGTTTTCGTCCTGCCGCAATTTATTTGGCGGACGCACTTTCATTTCGTCATCGGCGTTAAATATATCCGTGGCCAATTTCGGCGTTACCTCATACTCTTCCCACATTTCATTATGGTGGCGTTCCGCCTCGCTTTCCAATGAATCCTTACGGATGCGTACGCGATCCAACTCCGCCTCTAAGCGCGTTTTAAGACGGAACGCTTCCTGCTCCGCCTCAACCTTATCCCTAAGCTCCCGTTCCGCGCCAGCGCGTTTATTTCTAAGCTCTTCGCTATCAGCCTCAAAACCATCCTTTTCAAGTATCTTTTGTACTCGTTGCTTTTTAGCCTCGTCTATTTCACCATATCTCTTAACCAGCTCTTCATCCAATTCTTGCATCATGTTTATAAGATTCTTCGCTTCGTTTCTTGCATCCGAGGCAGCTTCATCCGCTCGTTCAGCCGCCTTTTCCAACTGCCGCACCAGCTCTGACAAGCTAGAAATCTCGACCAACAAAGCATTATACGATTTGTTAAGTTCATCCCGCACTTTTTTACCTGCGGAAAGGGCTGCCTGCCGCAAGCTCATTTCCGATAATAGTTCATCCGTACCTGCACGCGCTGCGGCTTCGGCCTCACGCTGTATACGGATATTTCCGTTAATTTCCGTCAACTTCTGCATTATAGATATATCTTGTTTTTCAAGCTCAGCAACCCGCTTTTGCGCGGCAGCAGCAACCGCTTTTATTTGCGCCAGCATGGAAGTTTGGGTAACACGGCGCAACTCTAATTCATGCAGGCTCATCTTCGCCCGCTCTAAAACTTCAGACGTACCCGTAACCTTGGCGTTTAACTCATCAAGTTCCTCATTTCGTTTTTCCGCGGATACCTCGCTTGTTTTTATTTCACCCGCAAGTTCAACAATCTCACGCTTGCGGCTTAAAATACCGCTACGCCTATCCTGCGAGCCGCCGGTTATCGCACCGCCCGCTTTTATATCTTCGCCTGCAAGCGTAACGACACGGTGCTTATATCCATATTTACGGGAGAGAGAAATAGCCGCGTCAAAATCTTTTGCAATTAAGATGCGACCTAAAAAATTGCCAATAATAGCAATATATTTAGCATCAGCGGAAACAAAATCCGCCGCAACGCCAACGATACCAGGCTCTGCAAGCAGGCGCACTTTATCTGCCCCAAAATCGCGCCCCTTGACGGCAGTAAGCGGCAAAAACGTCGCACGACCGGATTTATTTGTTTTCAGATACTCTATTGCACGTTTGGCCGCATTCTCATCATCCACGACAATATCTGTAATCGCGCCCCCCAATGCAACCTCTACGGCAGTTTCATAGTTTTTTTCAGTTGATATCAAATCACCGACCGCGCCGATGATACCGCTTAATTTACCCGATGACCTTGCGTTCAAGATTGTCTTAACTGCGTGCTGGTAACCGTCGTGCGACGCTTCAAGCTCAGATAAAACCTTAAATCGCTGGCGGTATTCCAATAAAGCAGCCGCCTCCGCGCGGTAGATATTCTTAAGTTCCGTATATTCGGCGTTAATGGCATCACGTATCTCGGTATAACGCGCAATATCTTCCTTGCATTTTTCTCCATCGGAAGCCAACGTTTGCAACGTCTCTTCTGCATCAGTCTGCTTCCCTGAATATTCCGCAAGCTCTTCTGCAAGCGCCGCAAGCTCTTCCACCAAGGACTCCTTACGGTTCTCAAGCTCATCATACGCCGTTAAAAGCCCTTCGATACGCGTTTTCGCGTCTGTCAAACCGGATAATATCTCAATATGCTTGGCATTAAACTCCTCAATTTCCCGCTCACGTTCCGCTATCTCTTCTTCACTGCGGTTGATATCCAGCTTTATTTTGCCACCGGTGCCGGTTTTTTCGGTAATTTCCTGTTTTAAACTCACGGCTCGTTGTGTCGACATTGTTCGTTCATCGTCAAAACCCTTCGCCGCTGCGCGCCGTGCCTCTGCATCGCTTATGTTACGTTTTTTTGCCTCGTCTATATGCTCTATCTGCATTTCCCGGATTTTTATTTCGTTGTCAAATCCAGCAATTGCAAGCTGAACATCGTTCCTTTCATCATAAAACCGCTGTATTTCGTTATTTAAAAATTCAAGTTGCTCGCGTAGCTTTTCCGCCTCGTTTTGCTGTTCTCCACGCTTACCCTCGGCATCCGCAAGGGCTTTTTTCACGCCGTTTATATCGTCGTTCGCTCTATCCTTCTGTTCCTCAAATCCTTGCAGGAACAGAACATAGATACTTATCTTTACGCGTTTCAGCTCATCTGACAAGGCAATGAAGCGACGCGCCTTTTCTGCTTGCTCCGCCATCGGCTCAAGGCTTCCCTCAATCTCCGTTATAATATCCGAAACACGCACCAGGCTTTGCTCCTCGCGCGCCAACTTCGACACCGCCTCGTCCCGCCTCGTACGGTATTTTATAATACCCGCAGCTTCCTCAAAAAGCGCGCGCCTGTCTTCAGATTTTGCACTTAGGATATCGTCAATCCTGCCCTGGCCTATAATTGAATAACCTTCCCTACCAAGCCCCGTATCCATAAAAAGCTCGTGCACATCTTTAAGGCGCACATTTTTAGCGTTGATAAGATAATTACTCTCTCCGCTTCGGTACAAGCGGCGGCTTACGGCAATCTCGCTCCCGTACTCCATCCCGCTTTTGTTAAAGGATCCGCAGGCATTGTCCAGCACAAGCGTAACCTCGGCAAAGGCCATACCCCGCCGATTCTCCGTGCCGCTAAAGATAACATCCTCCATCTTACGCCCGCGTAGCTGTTTAACGCTTTGTTCACCAAGTGTCCAACGTATCGCATCAGCCACATTCGACTTTCCGCTGCCATTCGGCCCCACAACCGCCGTAACTCCAGGGGCGAACTCGATAACGGTTTTCTCATAGAAAGACTTGAATCCATGGAGTTCCAGCCGTTTTAGGTGCATTATATAATTCTCTCCTTGATTCTTTTATCGTGTGTTTCGTGGTTAAATTTAATAAACCACGAAATACACGATAATTACATTTCATCAAACTCATCAGCAAGCATCGACTGTATATCCCAAATCCGCTTATATAGCCCCGGACGCGCGATAAGCTCGTCATGCGTACCGACGTCGGCGATGCGGCCACCTTCCACAACGAACACGCGCTCAGCATGCATAAGCGTTGTAATGCGCTGGGATATAATGAAAGTCGTCACGTCCTTTGCCCGCTCCTTAAGCGCTGCGCGGATCTGAGCGTCCGTCTCTGTATCAACGGCAGACAGCGAATCATCAAAAATAAGTATGTCAGAGTTCTTTATCAGCGTCCGCGCTATGGCTACGCGCTGTTTTTGCCCACCAGACAGGGTAACGCCGCGCTCACCGATCATCGTTTCATAGCCTTCATCAAAGCCTTCAATGAAACCATGGGCGTGGGCAACCTTCGCCGCATCCAGCACTTCGTCCGTCTCAACGACATCCTTAGCCATACGCAGGTTTTTATCTATCGTCTTAGAGTAAAGGAACGGCTCTTGAAGTACAAGGCCAATTCGTTCACGCAGCCATTTTTTGTCTATTTGGCTAATCTCACGACCATTAATCTTAACAGAGCCGTTTTGGTAGTCGTATAGGCGAAGCAACATGTGCATGATGGTCGACTTACCACTGCCCGTTGAACCAAGCACACCGATGCTCTCTCCCGGCTGTACGGCGAAGGACATCTTGTTAAGCACCGGCTTGCCGTCGTTGTAAGCAAACGTCACGTCGTTAAACACCAATTCGCCGCGCAGCGGGTGCTGCGTCACTCCTTCATTGTCCTTCTCCTGCGGCGTGTCCAATATTTCAAAAACACGCCCGATACTCACCTGCATACGCCCCATATCACTTAAAATACGCCCCATTTGGCGTACCGGCCATAAAAGCATGCCGATGTATGAATTGAACAGTATAAACTCGCCGATGGTTATGTATCCGCTGTATGCCATGTAAATTCCGTAGGCCAAGACGCCAAGCTGTGCGCCAAGCGCAAGCAGATCCGAACTGCTCCAGTAATAAGACATAAGCCTAAGGTGCTTCATGTTCAAATCCCTAAACTCCTGGTTTCGCTTGTCAAACTTCGCCATTTCGTATTTTTGGCGGCCAAAGGCGCGAACTACGCGTACGCCCGACAGGTTCTCCTGCAGTACGGCACTCATCTCGCCCTCTTTTTCATCCGTCAACTTAAATGCCGCGCGGCACTTTTTGAAGAAAACATAGGAAAACACCAAAATAACGGGTATAAAAAGCGCGGAAATAACGGTCATCCGCACGTTTACGGAAAACATTATAGCCAGCGTAAAAATAGTTAAAAATATAGCTCGCCCCATCTCCGGCACCTGCATGATGAGGAAGCGGCGGATCGTCTCCACGTCCGATGTGCAGCGTTGGATAAGATCCCCTGTCTTGGCCTGTACATGGTAGTCGTATGGCAGTTTCTGAAGGTGATCATATAAATTGTCCTTCATCTTCTTAGCCATATTCTCCGACGCCATGGACGAGAAATTGCCGCGGATAACCATAAACGCGCCGTTTATAAGCGTCACAACGATTATCGCGCCGCCGCAGATCCACAAAATGTTTGGATGGGTAGAAAGCCCCTCTTCACCACCAACCAACGCGTTAACAAACCAGCGCACGGCGGCATTATCCATCAGCGGCTCACTGCCAAGCACGCTGTCCACGGTAACTGTAACAATGAGCGGGCGCACAAGCCGCCCCAATGCCGCTATCGCCGTAGTTATTATTGCTACGGCAAAAAATGTTTTATTACCGCGCATAAGTTTCATTAATCTTTTTAATGTAATCAAGGTTTTCAGCTCCATTAACTTAGAGTTACAAACTTCCATCATACATTCTAGCACATAACTTTAATTTTTACAAGGTCTGCCAAAAACAAAAGTTTGATTTTTTTCATGCTTTGTGGTAAATTTAAGTTATTAATATGTGAAGAGCCATAAAAAGGAGAAATCTTATGACTGCAAAAATACGCCTACGCATGAGCACCGCTGACGCGCACTACGCCGGAAATCTGGTTGATGGGGCGCGTATGCTAGCCCTCTTCGGTGACGTGGCGACGGAACTTCTGATACGCCGCGACGGCGACGAAGGGCTTTTCCGCGCCTACAATTCCGTGGAATTTCTCGCACCCGTCTACGCCGGCGACTATATCGAGGCTGTCGGGGAGATTATAGAAACCGGCAACACATCACGCAAAATGCGCTTTGAGGCGCGCAAAGTCATCATCCCACGCCCGGACATCTCCGAAACGGCGTGTGAAGTACTGGCCGAACCCATCGTCGTTTGCCGCGCAGAAGGGACGTGCGTCGTTCCGAAGGACAGGCAAAGGTTTTGATATATGACAGAACACGATAAAATAGCGACGAAAGTATTTGAACAATATGGCTTAAACTTTGCGGACGCCGAACGCGCTGGAGGTTGGATCAATACCGTTTGGCTGAACGGCGATCACGCCCTGCGCCTTTCTGCCGATAAAGGTGGCGACCGTTTACGGCGCGAAGTTGCACGTTGCCGCCACCTCCCGCCGTCAGTCGGATACCCAGCAAACATTGCAACCGGGGAAACTGACGGGTACGAATGGAGCTTGTCCAAACGCGTGCAAGGCAAGCCATTAAGCAATATATGGAACGAGTTGCCATACTCTCAAAAATCGGATGCAGTCATGCAAATTTTATCAATTATGAATGATGTTCATTCCGTTCAAATTGATAAAATTGAAGCGATTACACCAAAAACCTCATGGTACAACTCGTTCGATAAAAAGAGCTCTTTTGCAGATGCCGAACGGTATATAGAACTTGGCATTTTTACCCCGGCTATCAAAAATGCGTTTTGTGAGATTTTAGAACTATTTTTCGCACAATTAGACACTGCTGATAATGTCCTATGCCATGGTGATATAACCGCCAATAATCTTTTGTGGAACGATAACAAAATCGTGTCTTTACTGGATTTCGAACACGCTGTTATCGCACCTCGCCAGTTGGATGTACATTCTGTTGTTAATCTTTGCGACGGTTTGGATATCGGCAATCTCTTTAAGCCCTATTTGTATACGCAAAAAGACAAAAACTTGTTTATAGGATATTCCATACTTTTCCAACAGCGATTTCTAGAGTTTTGGATTGCACACCCGCTCTGCGATATATCGAAATGCGATCCTTATAATAGGTTATTACAGCTATGCGATACTAACCACGGATATTTATCGGAATTAATAAATGAGGTACCGAAATGAAAAATATGGTTGATGAACGATTTGAATGCGCGGCGGTAATCTGCAGGCTTGCCGGGCGGCCGGAATACTCTTCACCTGAGTTTGGTGCTTTCAACACAGATTACCACAAGGAAGTTACGGATACGTTTGCGCCATTTGCGAGCCATAAAGCGGTTGACTACGCAAGGGAACTAACGAATATCATCTGTTATGATAAGGTATTGAAATTTGCCGTCCATATAAAGAAGGCGGCTGGTAAATTCGTTTTCATAGATGATATAAATTCCCTGTTCGGTGCTTGGAATAGGGATAATTCTGAAAGGTTTTTGGATCTGTTCAGCCAATTTTATGTTGATACAGATTATGAAAGGTTTTTCAATTCGCATTTAACGCTGTTTGAGGCGTCTACAAAAAAGTTTGTCGATGAAATGTATAGCCACGTTGACCTTAAATGGTTCGACAAATACGTTGATTCGGCAAACCTCCGCTGCATCTATTCGTTATCAAGCGGAAATTACGCGGCGACAGTAAACGGTAAAATCATCTATTGCCTGGTTCATGGCGGGACACCGCCGATTACGCATGAATACTGCCATTCATTTGCCGACGCCATCGCCGACAAATGGTATAAAGAAAACCCCAAGTTCAGAAAGTGGTGCGACGATTCCGTCAATCTGGAAAAACTGCCTTTTTATAACAGCGGGCAATTTATGGCGAGGGAGTATGTAACGAGAGCTTACGACGTTTTATATATAGTGGAGCATGGCGGAAATCTAAGAGACTGGCTGGCAAAAGAGAGGGACTTTCTATATAAGGATAGCTTCAAGTATATTGGAGATGTTTACAATATGATTTTAGAGCTGGAAAAATAAAACCTAATGGAGGTTAAAATGTCAAAGCTAATCATAACGGCATCTATCTGCGGCGCAGAGGTTACGAAGGAACACAACCCTGCCGTGCCGTACACCGTGGCGGAGATAGCCGCCGAAGCACGCCGCGCGCATGAGGCCGGCGCGGCGATAATCCACCTGCACGTTAGGGATGACGACGGCACGCCAACGCAGTCCCGCGCACGTTATAAAGATTGCATCGACGCGATTAAAGCCGTATGCCCGGGCGTAATCATCCAGCCGTCCACCGGCGGCGCAGTAGGTATGTCGGACGAGGAGCGGCTTCAACCGATCGACCTTTCCCCCGAAATGGCTACGCTCGACTGCGGCACATGCAACTTCGGCGGCGACGATATCTTTGTCAATACCGAAAACATGATAATAAAATTCGCTAACAAAATGCGCGAAAAATGCGTTTTCCCCGAGCTGGAGGTATTTGACAAAGGCATGGTTGATATGGCCCTCCGCCTTCACGGAAAAGGCATTATCAGCGCACCCCTGCACTTTAACTTCGTGCTTGGCGTAAACGGCGGCATTTCGGCCGAATTACGTGATTTCGTTTTCATGCGCGAGAGTATACCGCCTACCGCTACTTTTACAGCTACGGGCATCGGGCGCCGCGCCTTCCCCGTCGCAGCGATGTCGATAATAGCAGGCGGGCATGTGCGCGTGGGCTTTGAAGACAATATCTACCTAGAGCGCGGCGTACTTGCAAAATCCAACGGCGAATTAGTTGAAAAAGCCGTATGTTTGGCAAAAGAACTTGGCCGCACCATCGCATCGCCGGATGAGGCGCGGGTGATTTTAGGGATTTTTAAATAAAGAGGATTCGCATGTCAGAAGTAGTATTAAATTTTAATAATTTTTTTCCGGACGAATATTTTACCAAAGAATTATTAAATGATATCATTACTTTAATGGCACAAAAACCACGTACGGCACATCAAAAAGTCGCTATAAGATTTATATCTAAATATAATAAAACCGGCCGCAAAGTCCGCTGTTTCAAATCTTTGGACGAGCTTGTGGCGAACTTTATGGATGGAGGGAATAAATGAAATATCCAGCACTTATAATAGACTTGCCAAAACTTGCTGAAAACATCGCAAAAATACAAGCGGTATGTAACCCGCATAATATAAACTTCTGCGCCGTCACGAAATGCTTCTGCGCCGCACCGGAAATGGTGGAGGTGTATTACAACGCCGGCATTCGCGAATTTGCAGACACAAGGCTTAGTAACTTAGATAAAATCAACTATCCCGACATTACAAAGTGGCTTCTTCGCCTCCCTCAATTATGTGAAGCAGATGACGTCGTGCGGCGCGTGGATATCAGCTTAAACTCCGAAATATCCACGGTCGCGGCACTATCGGCGGCAGCCGCTATTGCCGGTGTTACTCACAAAGTCATCCTTATGATTGATGTCGGTGACCTTCGCGAGGGCGTTTTGCCGCGCGACGCCGTGAAAACCGCCGCCGCATTTTTTTCATTCGACAATATTGAACTTTACGGTATCGGCGTAAATTTTAACTGCTTTGGCGGCGTTATCCCCACGGCAGGCAGTATGGCGCAAGTTGCCGATATTGCCGGAGAAATTGAAAGGAAACTTGGCATTAAACTAAAGGTTATATCCGGTGGAAATTCCGGCTCCATGCACCTTTTATCAAGCGGTGCAATGCCTTCAACCGTCAACAACCTGCGTCTTGGGGAAGTCGTGTTCTTCGGGCGCGAAACGTCTTACCAACAGCTCGTAAACAACATGCACGAAGATATTTTCCGCTTGGATGTACAAATTATAGAACTAAAAACCAAACCATCCAAACCCATAGGCGAAATCGGGCTTAACGCCTTTGGCGAGGCCGTCGAATTTGATGACAGAGGAGAGATGCTGCGCGCCATCGTTGCAGCTGGGCGGCAGGACGTGGATGTATCAAAAATTACGCCGCTTGACGCGGACGTAGAAATCCTAGGCCAATCCAGCGACCATATGATACTTAACCTCACAAACTGCGCAAAAAACTACAAAATCGGCGATATCGTGTCTTTCGGCATTTCCTACGGCTCGCTTCTATCTTTGTCGACATCTGAATACATTAATAAAATTTGGCTGACATAAACTTTTTTATATTTTATTCGTACTTATGAGTAAGGAACTTTCTGATTAAGGTAGAAATGCGCAAAATAAGTACGCATTTGCTCAAGCCAGTTTGCGCATTTCCTTTAATTAACCAGAAAGTTCATAAGGAGTGGTATACTTGACAAGGAAAAGCGCACAAACCATGACGGACTACGAACTTATTCGTGCGTGCTTGGAAGTTGATAAGGACTATTTTTCCGAGATTGTGGAACGGTATAAGAACTTGGTGTATTCCATCACCCTTCGCATGCAAAACGACAGAGAGGAAGCCAACGACCTAGCGCAGGAAGTTTTCGTTAAAGTTTATAAAAACTTGGCAAAATACTATCCAGAATATAAATTTTCTACGTGGATAATACGTATAGCCACAAACCATCTTATAGACCATAACAGAAGCAAAAAGCAAACTCACGCCAATTTGGATGATGTGTGTATAACGATGGCGGCGAGCAACTCTGACGCGCCAGAGGAAAAGTTTGAAGCCAAGGAACGCAACCATGCCATTAAAAATGCGGTAGATACGTTACCGGATATCTATAAGATACCTATCGTGCTGTACCACCAGGAGGGCATGTCGTACCAAGAGATTTCAGAAGCAATATGTGAGCCGTTATCAAAGGTTAAGAACCGAATTTTCCGCGGTAGAAAAATCCTGAAGGACGCACTTGAAGGGCTTATTTAACCACGAAATACACGAAAAAGGTGATTTGTATGTTACACGTTAAGACATGTGATGACGCACAAAATTTAATAATGAAATTTATTGACGGCGAACTGGACGAGGCCGCCGCCGTGGCGCTTCGCGACCATATAGCCGACTGCACGGCCTGTGCGTCCGACTTTGCCGTATATGACGCGTTGGACGGCGTTTTATCCGATGTTTTTACGAGCAAGCGTGAACCCGCGCCGGACGGCTTTACCGCCAGCGTAATGGAGAGTATTGCCGCCCTACCAAACCCAAAACGTTCAACAGCAAGTTTTGAGCGGCTGCTATATATTTTGGCCGGCTCGTTCTCCTTACTGTTCGGCCTTGGCTTTCTCCTCGCCGCAAACCGCGACACCGTGATCGATATCTTCAGCGACATACCATTTGTCATACGCTTTGTAGACGCCGCAACCCCCGCTGTGGATGCTATCGGCACTGTGCTTACAAGCATCGGCACGGCGTTCTCCGATGCCTTTTGGGCTGTGCAGGGGTTTGTAAGCGATAACAGGCTTGTTATCGGCGGTGTTGCTGTAACACTTCTGGTTGTAGCTTTTGCCGTGCTTTCCGTCAAGCTGCGTACAGATAGAAAAGCAAAGGCGAAAAGCAAATAATGAAGATGAAAATACAGGATATTGAAATATATATTGTTGAAGCAGACCGTTATTTACAGTTTAATGACATCAGCGGTGACGATTTGTACAAGGTTTGGACGCAAATTAAAACTAACTATGCCGGATACGAAAAATGGGTATGTTACCATGATTACAAAAATATACCATATGATTTATTAGCCGAACTTGGCGCGGTGCTTGAAGACGACTGCACGGCCATGCGGCTTTATCCTCACAACGCTAAATATACCGATACGGGTGCGGAGCAAATAAGCAGCGAAACATTCGCCGAGTTTGCCGCCATCCACGACGCAAAAAACACAGGTATTCATTGGACGGGTGAGAGATTAAAGCGGGAGTTGCCGCGTTGGGGCATCTTCTGCCTACGCGAAGGCGGCATTATAACCGACTATATCATAATGTCCATGCGCCACCCGGAAGAGGCTGAAATCTTTATTGTAGTGGCATCGGATATTTATAAACGTAAAGCCTTGATCTCGTCTGCAGCGAAATACGCATTTGACAACGGCCGAACAAATGTGTTATATATGGTTGATGAAGACACGCAGGAGCAGTCAGCGTCCGATGTCGGATTTATCGTAACCGGATTCTATAAGGGCTACAAATTCCCCTCCATATAAGGGGTGGCTGCGTGGTGCATTTCCACGCAGACTTGGTGGCTCGATTGCCATCCGGCAATGAGCAGAGTGAACGATAGTGTATGGCAAGGAACAGCACAATTCTATCAGTATTTAGCAACAACTGCAATGCATTTAAATCTCCATTCACTTATAATAGCAAGCGAGAGGAGAGATAAGATGGACTGGCTAAAAGGAATGAACGGCATTGCCGAATATATCGAAACCAACCTAACGCAAACAATGCAGTACGCCACACTTTCAAAAATCGTCGGTTGTTCGGTTTACGAGTTCTCGCGTATATTTTCATTTATGGCAGGAATGTATATTTCAGAGTACATCCGTCGGCGCAGATTGTCGCAAGCTGTTTTCGACATTCAAAACAGTAACGATAAAATCATCGGCATTGCTCTGAAATATTGCTATGAGTCGTCAACCGCGTTCTCCCGCGCATTCCGCGAACTTCACGGTACATCGCCTATATCCGCCCGGCGCGAAAGCGTTACCCTTAAAACCTGTCTATGATCCGCGCATCTACAAGCACTATTCGGCACCGCTTTGGCAAGCCGGAGCGTATGATTTCCACCTTGACAACGGCAAGCTGAAGCTAATTATCGGCTTTGAATATAAAAACAGCAAACCAGACGATATAGAGCTAGACATTAAAAATATCCCTGCCGCAATGTGGGCGGTATTTACGATCAAATCGCCGACAAGCGCGCCATATGTGCCGGACGAATGGTTTCCAACCAGCGGCTATATCCGTGACGAGGCCGCACCCAACATGGATGTTTTCGGTGGAGGTGACGCAAGCTCTGTGGATTACGAATGAGAAATTTGGATGCCTGTGCTAAAAAAATAATTTTATAACACCTGATTAATTAGGTAAAGCGAATGACAGAAATAATAATAAGACTACTGGAAGAGGCAGGGCTGCACGTTACCCACCACTTGCACCCTGCCCTTCTCAGGCTAATTATCGCAACTGTGCAAATCGCGCTGTGTGCCGGTATATACGCCGCATTTACGCCGTTTATTAAACAATCAGCAATCCTGCTTCAGGCAGAACCGATTAACGTTATAAAACACGGCGTCTTAATTTACATCGCGTCGGTCGTACTTATAATAATGCTTGCGCTAACCATTATGCTCCTTCCCATAGCGCTTATTTTTGTATTTATTATTTTTATCGTTTCACTTCTTGGGCAGACAGCATTGGCTCTTTTGATAGGACACGCTTTAGAGCGCAGGCTGTACCGGCGCAAGCGCCAAGCACCGCCGATCATGGATCTTTTGGCAGGTGCGGTAATCGTCGCTCTCATATCAAACATACCTTACATAAATATCATTACCACTGGGCTTTTCTTACCCGTCGTAACCATCGGTATCACCGTAACAGCAGCGGTAAACGGTATCGTAACCAAAAAATTTTACTACACACCGTTCAGGCGACGCGAAAAACAGCACGGTGATCATACAGAAAAAAAGAACGCAATAAGGGAGATTATAAATAAAAGATGACAAAGCAGCTGATTTTAGGGATAGAAACCTCATGTGACGAAACCTGTGCCGCGATTGTGGCAAACGGGCGAAACCTTATATCCAATACAATTTATACGCAAATTGATACCCACAAGCGTTTTGGCGGCGTTGTACCGGAGATCGCTTCTCGAAGCCATATTGAAAAGATTGACGAAGTTGTTCACACTGCATTGCGTGAAGCTGGCGTAAAGTTGCAAGATATAACAGCCGTTGCGGCAACAAACGGCCCCGGCCTCGTCGGCGCGCTCCTCGTTGGGTTAAATTATGCGAAGGGCTTGGCCTACGGCGCTGGTTTACCGCTTATCCCCATTAACCATATCGAAGGGCATATCTGCGCCAATTATATCGCGAACCACGATTTTGCGCCGCCGTACGTCGCTTTAGTCGTTTCTGGAGGGCATACATCATTTATAGAAGTTAACTCCTACACCGAATATAACCTGCTCGGATCTACGACGGACGACGCTGCGGGTGAGGCGTTTGACAAGGCTGCGCGTATGCTTGGCCTGCCCTACCCCGGCGGCGTGGAGATTGAAAAATTGGCGAAATCCGGTGACCCATCCGCAATAAGATTCCCACGCGCGGTTACGGAAAACCCGCTGGATTGCTCGTTCAGCGGGCTTAAGTCTAACCTCTATCAATATTTACAAAAGAATAAGGAATACAATGCGGCCGACGTAGCCGCATCCTTCCAAGATGCCATCGCCGACGTTTTGGCCGAGCGCGCTCTACGTGCAGTTAAAATTACGGATGCGAAGGCATTTGCCCTATGCGGCGGCGTGGCGGCTAATACGCGTGTGCGGACGAAAGTACAGGAAGCGTGTGCTTCGGTTGGCGTGTCTCTCCAAGTTCCGCCTATATCCCTTTGCACCGACAACGCCGCAATGATCGCCGCGGCGGGGTTTTATAGACTTGATTGTGTCAGCAATTGGCTTGCAGTTAACGCCGTGCCAAACCTTGCTCTGTAAGGGCGACCTGAGGTCGCCTCTACAAAAAAATCGCCCCTACGAAAACCACATTACTCCCTTCTATACGCATCCAACCTATTATTAAGCTGCACCTCCTTTTCTTTATACCTTTTAGCAACCCTAATAAAACAATATACAACGACTCCCCAGGCTACAGGTTGGACTATCAGGCACATACAGTTAAATCCCTTATCAATATGCACTATAATAACAAATGCCATCCTAACACTATACCCAATAACGCACAAAAAACTCGTATAAAAAACAGCACGCTTTCTAAACCATATCGGTGCCTTCAATTTTGTAAATATTATTGTGAATAATAAATAACCCACGGTAACTCCAAGAATCATAAGCAATAAATTTTGCGGCGTAAAATTTTCTCCGGCACTGTCCGGAAAAAACAGAGCGTTTACCGCCATTATAATTGTCGCAAGCGTACAGCCTACCGCAATGTATCCAATTTGGTTCCTGCCAAATATCCCTTTAAAATGTTTCATATCCTATCCTCCTACAACCCTAATTTTTACCTAACCAGCGGTGCGTACATGCGGCTGATCTCGATTTTCTCGCCATTATCCAAGTACGCCGTCATCTTACTGGATGTAAGTGCGTTGCTGAACGACCTAACCTTCTTGAGGTTTATGATGCATGACTTGTTAGCCCTCACGAATGATGTTTTGCCTGTCATTTCCTCTAGGCGCTGCAGGTTATGGCTCGTTTCGTACACGCCGTCCTTTGTGTAGATAAACGTCTTCCTGTCCGCCGTGTCGAAATAGAAAATATCCGTAAAATTAATTACATATAAGTTTTCGCCCCGCTTACCGCTTATGCAACGGTTGAACAGGCGCAATTCCGCGACTATATTATTAATTTCATCGTTTATCTCCGGACAGCGTATGGTAATCTCTGTCTCGTGCATACCACCGTTTTCTTCAATTTTAATGATCATGTTGGCTATATCCCCTCTATAGCGTCAAAGAGTGCCTGCATTCCTTCGGATATCGTATTTTTTAGGATTATATCGATATAATTCAAATCATGAGCGTGGTTGTTAAATATATTAACCTTAAGGTTGGCTTTATTAAGCTCATTAAACCTAGCTTGCACGCGCCGTACGCCGTCCGGATCGCAATTTTGGTCAAGTGCGCCATGGAAGATTAAGATCGGCAGATTAAGCGTTGGCAAAATTTCATAATTACTTTTAAGGGAGAAGTGCTGTGCAAGCCATGCCGTTGTCAGCGGTACGGCGCATACACCGCCAACAACGCCGAAATGGCTACGCAACCAGCCGTCATCACCCCTATCTACAGCAGAAAATAAATCATCTAAGCTGTAACCGACTACATCTTTCCAAATTAAGGCAAAATCAATCGCATCAATATATCCGTCATTATTGATATCAATCGCATCAAAAGATGTATTTTGCAGTAACGTCGGCACTACGCCGTTTGGATCGGCATCATATTCGGCGCGGCTGACACGGCCGTCCGCATCCCTGTCAAAATGGTATTTGTAGAAAACCATTGACGGCCCTCCCGTATTTTGCCAAACAACGGTATCCTTCATATTTTCATTCGGATATCCGACTAAGAACAATCCATCCACCATATCCGAATACTTTTCAGCAGCCATAGGCGCAATGATCGCACCCTCGCTCCAACCGCATAAGTAAACTTTGCTATTCATCAGTCTTCCATTTTCCTTTAACGACTTTATCATGTAATACACGTCATCTACGGAATTAAGCGGTAGGTATTGCTTATATTCGTCTTCGTTGATATCAACAAACAACGGTAGATTTGTTGAAGTACTTACACCACGGGTACTATAAGAAAAAAACGCAATACCTCTGTCCGTGAGGTAATCGGCAAGGAAATCGAAGGAGTTGTGCTCGTTATCCACTGGTATGCGCGTGTCGGCTGGTAGGCGGAACTGCCTATCATACGTATATGCACCGGATCCATGTATATATAGAACAAGTTTCGGCACCGCGCTCGTCCCATCCGGCATTGCCAATTTACCTTTAATGCCATATCCATCAAATGATTTTATTTCCATTAAGTTTTTCATAATTACACCTCAAACAGATTATTCACGAACATTCCTCTATGTAGCTGTTCAACTTGAAAACGGTCTTTGTTTTCAAGTTGAACCTTACAGTAATTACACCTTATCGGACTATTTTATGGTTTAGCGAGTATAACCGGTTGATTTCAGTATAATAAAAACACCGAAGCAATGCAAGCGATTTTACGCAAGGCGTTTTCTACGGTGTTTTTATTACGGATATTTTGATTATAATGGCTAAGCGGCTTTCCGCGCCCTTTCACTTAACACTACCCCAAGCATTGGCAAAGCACCAAGCCCGGTATAAGCAAATATACTTAGAACCACGTTATCAACGGTAAGTATATCGTTCATTCCTGCATTAGATGCAAGGATACTCAACAATATAATGCAGATGGTTGAAACGGCAATAGTTACTATAGATAGCTTTATGACCTTTTTCGGTTTTTCAAACCCGCTTTTTGTGCTTTTTAGGCATAAGCAACCAAAGCAGACATACCATATACAGTAAAACACGATCAAAACCCATGAAAATACCATACCAAAGTTCATATCTATAGGTGTTCCCTGCGACGCAAACCAGCCAAGTAAGGTTATCGACCCAATGAGCAAACACAAATGCGTAACGCCGATAACCAAGTAAAGCGCTCCGCTCCCGAACAGAAAGCCGTTACCCTGCACGGAGCGCGAGACGAAATAATCCGCCGTGACAGCCGCCACGAAGATGATGATAGAAAATGCCAATAACCAACCGACGGTCGCCCTCACGTTTGCACCCATCCCGTTTATTATACGTATGGACATAAACATAATTACTGTGGACACAAACCCTGCCATTTGGGCAAAGGCATACGCGGGTTTCCTCGCTTCAGCGGGTTTTTGGAACGATATTGCTAACCGGATAGCAGCAATCCCCAACAAAACAGGGACAAGGTATACCGCAAAATAAAGCACCACTACCATAATCATGGCGAAAGTTATTACCCCTTGGGAACCGGATAGATCACCAAAAAATGCCGATAAAAAACCATAGACGCTCATAGGTTCGTAAACGACAGGCTGACCCCACCAGCCGCCGCCAACGGGTAAGTCCATCCAGGTTAAAAAGAAGAGTATGAATGATAACGCGCAGAAAGCCAAAATCGTAATAAACGGTACGAAATCGGGGAATTTCGCCGGCATTAGAAGATTTGTCTTTGGAATTTGCCTATTTACCGTTTTTTCAAAGGGATGGCCGCAGCTTGAACAAAATGCATTACCCTCTGCAGATTTTTCACCGCATTGTGTACAGAACATTGTCATAATCATTCCTACTTTCTATTTTTTACCAGAAAGCTCGCCACGTCCGCACCCTTAGTGCCTCGGCCGAAACCTGCGTCCATGCCGTGCTCACGCGCGGACTCGTGCGTAACCTGCGTACCGCCCGCGACGAGGAGAAACTTATCGCGTACACCCTTCTCCACGCAAATATCGTGGATTTTCTTCATGTTCTTGGTATGGATATCGTCATGGGTGATGATCGTAGACACGAGGATTGCGTTAGCATTAGCCTCGATCGCCGCGTCCACCATCTTTTCACATGGCACAGAGGTTCCAAGATAGATGTATTTGATTCCGTACTTTTCAATACCGCCGTGCTTTATGTCCAAAATTTCCTTTAAGCCCACTGAATGCTCATCGTTGCCAACGGTGCCAGCCACGATAAGGATCGGCTTTGCAGCCACGCCATCGCGGATCTCCTGCTCACCAAGCACCGGGATAGATTCGGGGATGGTGAGATCTTTTATGTTGATATCAAAGTTCACGCGGCCCTTAATCTCAACCAACGTGCCCTCGGACGGGTGAAGCTCGCGCTTATGCACGACTTGCACATCGGTCAGCCCCATCTTTTCGCCGCATTTAATCGCCGCAAACTCGGCGGTTCGCATGTCTACGGGCAGGAAGATGCTGGTTGTGACGATACCGTCCGCCTTCCATTCAACCTCTGGTTTTATCAGCTCGCCGCCTTCGTATTTCTTTACTTCATCAAGCCGTGCGTTTACATTGTCCATTTCGTCCAGTTCATCGATGTAGATAATTTTGGACCTATCGCTGAAAGTGTCGCCGCCGATTGCTTCGTCCGCCGTCTTAAACTGCGGCGGTATGTTGTTGTAACCATAATGTACGGACACAGGGGCAAAATAATCCGCGTCGCGCTCAAACACCATGCCGGCGCCGATGCCGCCGTCTATCTGGCGTGGTATGCCGTCTCCGTTCCGCTCCGGGTAGCAGCCGCTGTCAATAAAGAATCTGTCCTCAACCGCTTGGAAGTATCCGCCAACTTGGAGGATTTCCTCCATAAACAAAATCGCTCGTTCCTTAAGCTCGCGCACATCGTCACCCAATGGGCCGTCGCGATCGATCTTTACAAGGTCGCGCAACCCGTCCATACCGTTTAGGGCTTGGCGCGCTGTATCAACGGCAGCGATGTTATTGTAATGCCACGGTACGTTGCGCCCCTCGTCCGGCGTTATCGTTGATTGAATATCGGCGGATGTAAGGCGTGAAATTACGAGGTTAAGCGTATGCGTGACCGTAGCTTCGCGCATGTCCGATTCCATGTATTTCGTATGCTGCTGCGCGCGCATTTTATAGTCTTTGAAGAAATCACGAAGCGCAACAGCGTAAGGTAGGTCAAGCCGCATACATGGTGCGGGCGGCGCGGTTGGCGGTACGGTTGATAGCGCGATATTTTCCGGCTTTACGCCTACTCTGCGGCTAAAAATTGAATTTATAGCGTGCTGAACCATCAGTTCCGGCATTACTTTCCAAGCCTTCATTGCAGTGGCGTTGGCATTGTGCGCGCCGTCTATCTGGAGGATTTCCGCCCATGCCATTATTTTCTTGGCCTCACATGCGTCCACAAAAGAACGGATCATGTTGATATTTCTATATAGAACGTTATATTGCGGGTCTTGGTGTGCGCCGTTGACGCCTTCTTCGGCGAACATAACAGCGATATCCGGCCCGGCCACGCCAGAAATGTAGGAATGGAAATTAATCGGCCTGCCGACTTCCTCCTCAATCAAATCAAGCGCTTTACGGCTTGCGCGCACCTGCTTGCGCGTGATGGTAACTCCTCCGATACCGTGCGGCGTACCCTCGATAAGCGAATCGTAATGCGACTGCCCCGCCGTGCGGATGACCATGATATGGTCCGCGCCGCTCCATGCGGCCATGCGCATACGGCGGATATCATCCTCAAAGCGGCCGCTGGCGATTTCCGTCGTCAACACGCAGTCCGTCTGCGGGTCAATCTTACCAAGCCCGCGTGAGCCAGGTAACGGTATGCTGTTCGTCAACGATTCCGACGTTTCGTTAAATTCAAAGTCTCCTATTGTGCGCTTTACCCCGCGCCCTTCGCGCCAATGCCAACCGCGGCGTTTGGGGCTGTATTTGTCAAGGTCTTTAAGCAGTTCCCTGATATCCATCTTCTCGTTCGGATTGATTTTCATTACACTTGCCCCCCTTCAAAAAGCGTGTCAACGGTGTCCCATTCCTTACCGTCGGCAAGAAGCAAGCCGGCTTCACGCACTGAGATACCCTTTTTTTCAGATAGGCGCCAAACGATGTTACCGCACCCTTTCCCCATAAGACCTTTACGCATAACGCCCTCGACTATCGGCGCAACCTCAACGCTTGAAAACCCCATACGCAAAAGGACACTACGTTCAACGGCGGGCGTCGTATTCTTATATCCCATGTCAAGCATTGGCTGCACTATCTTTTCGGCAAGTTCCCAAAACTTAGTATACAACTGCTCGTCCAACAGCTCCGCCAGATGTTTTCTGCGGGCGTCAAAATCGTCTTCTCTTTTCATCTCTATGTCTCCTCTATCTTGTTTCGATATCAAGATTCCCTGTAACCGCCGAAACTATTACGGCGTGTGGCACACCATAGTTTTGGAGTGAAGCGTTGCCAACCGGCGAACCATTCAACCTCATGCCGCCAAAAACGGCCGTGAATGTGACGCTCGTATTCGCAAGCTCACTCTCCGTAAGTATAATCCTGCAGTTGCCATTAACGATATCAATCGAAAGCGTGGTAAAGTCTGCGTTTTCCACATGCACCGTTCCGTTCACAACTTCAGCGTTAATTGCCGTAGCGGCAGTATCTCGTATAAACACGCCTCCGTTCACAACTTCCGCCATAAAACTCCCAAAACTGCTTTCGTCCGCATTTACCATCCCGTTAATCACGTTAATGTTTACCGCGCCGTTAGTGATATAACCTACAACACATACAGAGTTATTGATTGTGCTGATATTGACGTCGCCGCCAAACCCTGCCGGAATTATAATTGTGATGTGTATGTAAGACTCTACGCCACGTACGTCGGCAAGGTATTCATGAAGCCAATTTGTTTGGTACATATTTCTGCCGATCGTTTGAAATGTGCCGTTAAAAACGCCGCTTCCGTCCACACGGCGGAGGGGCATTTCGTCACTATGAACCCTAAGCGCATTCCCAGTAACCTCAAAGGAAAATTGACTTTCCATCCATTTTTCATACTGAATGGTTACGTAATCCACGTAACCTTGGGTCATAACTATGGTACCGTTGAAATTGGCTTCAAATTCAATTTCCGTAATATCAGCAAATACGGCCTCACCCGGTATAGAAGCCTGGAATACAAGCTGCGCAAGCATATCAATGTCTTCATGGAAGATATGCCCTTCACGCGCTTGGTACAACGCAGCTTCGCCGCCGCCAGGCACCGCGATGCTGACTGGCGTTACTCGATTACAAGCAGATAAAAACAACACGGCGGCTAGGACTGCAATTAACATAAATCGTTTCATATCTTCCTCCAATTATGTAAGTTAGGCTAAGGCTTCGCGTACAAACGCTACGTCCGTCTTCGTCTCTTCTGCAAGGAATGAAGCATCCGCATCGGAAAACTCTGTCACGCCATAATTATTCATGCAGTTCTTGATGTATGACTTACGCGCCTTGCCCAGGTCATAGTCACGCACCTTAATTTGCGACGGACAAGACGGCAGTACAATAGACGCACCCGGTACCTCTGTGTTTGGATCGCCAAACAAAATACTTATGCCGTTCGCTCTAGCAAAAGAAAGTTGCGGCATATGGTGCTTGCCCGCACCAGTATACTCCGTCTCCTGCACAACAATGATTTGGCCATCATCCATTTCCTGCGCCAAAGCAAACGCCGCCGTCAACGAAGTATTGCCGGCCGGGCCGCGCTCCAGCCCCTCTAGCGCGGACAAGGCTTCCGTCATATAGAAGACTTCACCCTGTTTCACAAGAAGATATCTGTCCAAATAGCGAAGAGACCGTGCAGCGTTACGCGGCACGTCCGACCTATCCGGCCAGGTGGCGAATGGAATGCCGAAGCCAGTATGCCCGGTGGTAAAGGATTTGCGGTTAAAGGCCGTATCGGACGCCATATGTAGGCCTGACAAGTCAACGCTCGCACCAATAACCTGAGACTTTGCCCCGGATTTTATAAGCCCACGCGCTGTACCCGTTACGTTTCCGCCACCCGCATGCGTTATAAGTACGACATCAGGGTGCTTACCCTCACGCGACATAAACTGGCTGGCAATCTCCGCTCCAAGCGTTTCGACGCCTGCAATACCAAATGGCGTGTATAGGCTGGCATTAAAATAGCCAGTCTCTTCCAACAGAATCAGAAACATGTAAAACAACTCTGGCCCTACGGATAGCTGGATAACCTCCGCTCCCATCGCCTCACATGCGCGCTGTTTCTCTAAAATCTCGGGTTGGCCAACCTTGCGCCCGTCAAAACATTCCTGAACGATTATACACTTGAGGCCGAGCTTTGCCGCTTGGCTGGCTACTGCCGCGCCATAATTACCGCTGGTAGCTGTAATAACGCCTTTATACCCAAGTTTTTTCGCATGATACACGGCACACGCCGCGCGCCGAGCTTTAAAGCTGCCGCCAGGATTACACGCTTCATCTTTAACGAAAATACGTGCCGCTCTGCCTGTTTTGCTCACTTTTCTAGCAAGCGCAGTGATATTTTTCAATTCAATTATAGGCGTTTCGCCGACGGTAACTTCCCCTTGAATTTTTACAATCTCATCAAGGGAATAACCTGTTTCGCTCATCATTTTTTCGTAATCAAAGCCAATGCCGCCGGATTCGTACACGGAATAGTCTATACCGATGGATTTTTTCATAATCTCGTTCTTGCGCGCCATGACGGCGGCGTAGGAATTGTCTTTCATCATACAACCTCTTCCAACATTTCACGCACTTGTTTCCGTATTGCGTCCAACTCCGGTACGTAGCTACCCCAACCATGGTGGTAGCCCGGTTCGATTTCCTCAAGTATACCAGCTGCTTTTCTACCGGTTACGGTTTCAACCTCAACAACGTCTCCGATAGCCAAATCCGTATGATCCATGGTTGTATAACCTTTCACCCATAATAACAACGGCACAGCCTTTGTATCCTCCGGTACTTGTGGGGCGCGTTCACCCGCTTCAAGCACCGTACTTCGTATTTGAACCCAAGTTCCTTTGGCAATCGTCATTATCTTAGCTTCTCCTCGCAAATAAACGCTCTAAAATCACCCATAATCGCGCGCGGTACAGGTAAGTCAAGCATAGTAACGACACCTGGACGCGAATTTATAACATGAGGTATCATATTTACGCTCATCGCTATTGTACCTATTCCACCCGGAATTTCCGGAGTAATGGACATATTGATATCCGGCGTGCCCTTTATTTTAATATAGTCGCCGGTATTTGTGCCTTCTATATGTGGGTAAATCTGTTGCGGATGATCCATATGTATAAGCATTTCGCCGTTTACATAGCCATACCCCTGCTGACGTATGCCCGCTAAGTTGCCCGGCTCTACGGTTGCGTACGGCGCTTCCCGCAAAGTATTAGACACGATCGGATCCTTCGTCTGTTCAACCTTTTCGAGTTTCCAGCCCAGCGCGTCCGCAACCATTCCGATGGATTCGGGGAAGCCGACGTGCCCAGCCAAATTATCTTCCGCCATGCGTTTGTTAAATTCTTCCGGAGAAATGCCTACACCCTGCTCGTGCATTACCGTTTGACCAAAGGGTGACAGGTCGTTCACGCGTTGAGCGAATATAGAGCTTACCTCTTCGCAAGTACCCGTAAGCGCGATAATTAAATAGTCCAGTACAAAACCTGGGTTGATGCCGGTACCCAATGCGGTTACGCCGTTGGCCCTGGCGATTTTGTCAAGCTCCGCTGTCAGCTCCGGGTTTTGCGCCTGCGGATAAGCGAACTCCTCCGCCGTGGATACAACGTTGATTTTGCATTCCAATGCCATCTTAATTTTGTCATAAGAATCCTTCGTAAACGAATCCGTGCAGATAACAACGACATCACAGCTTTTTTCGTAAATCACCTTTTCGTACTCGCCGTCGATAAAGACTTCAGGATGGCTGCCTCGCGTCATACCCAACACTTCGTGGATTTCTTTACCGATGTTCGACGAACGGTTAAGTACGCCGGTAATTTCAACGCCTTTCTTCTTCAGAAGCATTGCGGCAATACCGCTGCCCATCGCGCCAAATCCCCAAATCGCCACTTTTACGTTTCTCATTTTTAGTTTCTCCTTATGATTTATATTTAATGGATAAAATCTACTATAAATGGGCTTTCACCAATACGTTACATGCCCTTATGCGTTCCAAAATCTGCTTAGGCAAACCCAGGCAACACACCCGGGTTATTTGTTTCGCATAAACTCCCGCCAATTAAGATCACCCTGTTCCAACGCAAGGATAAGCACCTCGGCCGTCGCTAAATTGGATGCAAACGGTATGTTATGAACGTCGCAAAGCCTGGCAATCTGGTTAAAGTCCGAGTCTGTCTCAAATGCCGCCTCCGGGTCGCGCAGAAAAATCACGAGGTCTATGTCATTGTGGGATACCTGTGCGCACAGCTGCTTAACGCCGCCAACGTGGCCTGCAAGATAGCGCGTTAACTTAAGCCCCGTAGCCGTCTCAATCATCCATGCCGTAGTATCCGTCGCATAGACCGTATGCTTGCTTAAAATATGCCTGTACGCGACGCAAAAATTCTCCATCAACTGCTTTTTGCTATCATGTGCTGATAATGCGATATTTATAAGATTACCTCCTTATCTAATATGCATCCAACGCTTAAATATGCTTAATGAAGCGAAGTCTTGGCAGCTATCACACAGCTTGCGCGAGCATACTTTAAAATTGGACTGGTTATGAACCACAATTTCCTTTGTTCTTAAATCGTCTCTCATATTTAGCCAGCGCGACATCCAGCGCCGCCGGCATGTCAACACCAAGTTCATACGACAACGCAAACAGCGCAAACAGGCAGTCACCTATCTCGCCGACGGTTTCGTCCGTACGGACAAATCCTTTCTTTCCGTAATCCGTCGCCTTAATCAGTTCCTTACCCAGCTCACCGACTTCGGATACCAAGTCTATATATCTCACCGACGGGTCTGTACGCAGGTTATATTTATCAAGAAACGCCGTAACTTTATCTTTCATTCTATTTCTCCAAAAACATCGTTTTTCTTTCCGGTTTCATGCCAATGTTAAGTACAATTCCTATGGCCGCAAGATTTATCCACATAGACGATCCGCCCGCGCTAACGAAGGGCAACGGTATGCCCGTGGTAGGCAAAAGCTGCGTCGTTACGCCGATATGGACGAAGGCCTGTATGCCTATCATCGCGCCTATGCCTGCGGCAAGCAAACGCCCTGCTAAACTGTTGGCGCGAAAGCCTATTATAAAGCATTTTATAACTATCGCAAATATAACGGCAATTGTTAAAACACTACCCCAAAACCCAAACTCCGCTCCAATAACGGCAAAGATAAAATCGTTATGCGCGAGCGGTACGGGTATTGCGTTGCCAAACAAACCACGCCCCCAAAAGCCGCCTGTACCGATAGCCCACACACTCATCTCCGCTTGGTGTATATTGGCCGGTGTAACGTTAATGCCGAAAAACGGTTTGATCCTGTTCTCTAATTGAAATGGTTGGAAGATTTGGTCAACAATTAAATGCTCTTCTCTGTGGATATCGTAAATGAAGAAAAGAAGGAGTGGAGTGATAATTAAAAGGCCTATGATTATATATTTATACCGTATACCGCTCATAAACAGCATTACAAGGAGAAGCGCAGTCAGTAAGATGCTTACGGCTAAGGATGGCTGCATGACCGTCAGAAGTATCGGAACCGCACCGGTGAAAAGCATTATACCTATCGCCCACCAACGGTTTATACTGTCCTGGAAGTTCTCCGCAAATTTCGCAAAAAAGATAAGCATAAAGACCTTAGCGAATTCCGACGGCTGGAGCGTTGGGCTGGAGCGGCCAGGAATGTACAGCCAGCGGCGCGGGAAGTCCTCTACAAGCGGCGGCATAATAAGCACAACAGTGAGCATGACGATTGAAAGAACGGCAAAGACAACATAAAAACGGCAGATTAATTGATAATCCACCATTGATACGGCAAAAAGCACGAAAATACCGCTCGCTAACCATACGATTTGCGAGTTGAAGGCCGTCCTAACCTGCAGGGCTGTTGCCGGACCCGCGTTTTGGGCAATAGAACCGATAAGCACGACGCCAAATACCGATAAAAGTAACACAAGCCCAACCAGCACCAAGTCGCAGGTTGTAATAAACTTCCTTATTTTGCCAAGAATATCTACTCTTCGCATCATTTAAATTTCTCTATTTCATTTTCCTAAGTGAAAGAACCGGTATATTAGCCACAAGCACCGGCTTGCCGTCTTCGGCAGACTGGGACTGAGAAATTTGGATATCCATCGCCTTTTCGTCAAAATCCATATATTTGGCTATAACTTGGAGGATGTCCGTTTTCATCGCTTCTAACATATCAGGGCTGCAATTAAGCCTATCCTGCGTGAGCACGAGCTTTAACCGCGACTTTGCCACATCTTTAGAGTCTTTTTTCTTCTTCCAAAACATAAACTACGCCCCCAATCCGATCTTCTTTTTAAATTTAGACCAAAAGCCGCCTTCTTGCTCAAGCTCAAGCATAGGTACGTCCGGGTCGACTATCCTATCCGTAATGTTGCGGAACGACGCACCCGCGCGTGATGACTGGTTGGTGACGGCCGGCTCGCCGCGGTTCGTCGCGACGACGATAGCCTCATCGTCCGGCACGACGCCTAATACGTCGATCGCGAGGATCTCCGTAACGTCCTCAAGGTTCATCATATCGCCCTTCTTTACCATGTCTATTCGGACGCGGTTAAGGATCAACTTTATGTCACGCACTTCTGCGGCTTCAAGGAGGCCGATTATCCTGTCCGCGTCACGTACAGCGGACACCTCTGGCGTTGTAACGACAAATGCCTTATCCGCACCGCTGATGGCGTTTTTGAAGCCCTGTTCAATACCGGCCGGGCAGTCTACCAAAATATAATCAAACTCTTCCTGCATACTGGCCGTAAGTTTTTTCATCTGCTCCGGGCTTACGGCATCCTTATCGCGCGTTTGCGCGGCGGGGAGTAAGAACAGGTCTGGGTATCGTTTATCGCGTATAAGCGCCTGTTTAAGGCGGCAATGCCCCTCTATAACGTCTACCAAATCGTAGACTATACGGTTTTCAAGCCCCATAACGACATCTAGGTTGCGCAAGCCAATATCTGCATCAATCAAAACCACTTTCTTACCCTTAACAGCCAGGCCGACGCCAAGGTTTGCGCTTGTGGTCGTTTTGCCAACACCGCCCTTACCGCTGGTAATAACAATGACTTGGCCTTTGCCGCCATGGGAACCACTTTTTCCGGGTTGAGCCATTTATCTCTTTCCTCCTATGAATGTAACTTTTATGTAATGCTTTAATTATACCACTTAATTTCATTTTACACAATATTTTTTTCCAGATATGGTTTTATTGGTTTATATCTGCTTAAACCTCTTCAGCCTAAGCGCATTAAGTAGCACAGATATACTCGACAGCGTCATCGCCGCCGCGGCTATCGCCGGTGTAAGAAGCGTACCCGTCCAAGCGTACAGCACGCCCGCCGCGATAGGTATACCCGCGCTGTTGTACGCAAACGCCCAAAAAAGATTCTGCTTTACATTGCGCGTCGTAGCCTTTGAAAGCCGTATGGCCGTTGCTACGTGGTATGGGTTGCTGTTCATCAGCACGATTTCCGCACTTTCCATGGCCACGTCCGCACCGCTGCCAATGGCGATACCAACGTCCGCCTGCATCAGCGCGGGCGCATCATTTATCCCGTCACCTACCATACCGACCTTTTTGCCGCTTTCTTGCAATTTTTTAACCTCATTAGCTTTCTCACCAGGCAAAACCTCCGAAAGTACCGCCTTTATGTCAACCTTCGCGGCAATAGCTGCCGCCGTACGCTTATTGTCACCCGTAAGCATGATCGTTTCGATACCCATTCCATTCAGCTTCGCCACGGCCGCAGCAGCTGTTGGCTTTGGTGCGTCCGCTACGGCGATAATCCCTGACATTGCGCCGTCAAGCACTATGTACATCGGCGTTTTACCTTCATTTGCAAGAGTATCGGCAGCTTTAGTCATATCTTCCGTCAACCCGATATCGTTTTCGTTCATAAACTTGAGATTGCCTGCAAGCAGTTTCCTCCCGTCAATACTACAACTTATGCCTTGTCCGATAATGGCTTCAAACCCTGTAATTGCAAGGAACTCCATATCACGCAATTCTGCCGCTCTGACGATAGCCTCGCCAAGTGGGTGTTCGCTGCCTTTTTCGCCGCTAGCGGCATACTTTAACAAATCATTTTCATCTATGTCATCGTAACAAAAAATATCTGTAACCTCCGGGCGCCCTTCCGTGATCGTGCCTGTTTTATCGAAGACGACAACGTCAAGTTTACACGCGGTTTCAAGCGCTTCGCCGCCTTTTATAAGGATACCGCTCTCCGCACCTTTTCCAGTTCCAACCATTATCGACGTAGGCGTAGCAAGCCCCAGCGCGCATGGACACGCAATAACAAGCACAGTCACGAACACTGTCAACGCACGGTTTATATCACCAGTCGCCAAAATCCAAATTACAAACGAAAACAACGCAATACCAAGCACGACGGGCACAAATATACCGCACACCTTATCCGCCAGCTGCGCTATGGGTGGTTTGGAATTTTGCGCGTCATCCACAAGTTTTATGATCTGCGAAAGTGCCGTCTCCTCACCAACCTTTTCTGTTGTTATGTGGAGAAGGCCGTTTTTGTTGATGGACGCGGCGTATACCTTATCGCCCATCGCCTTGTCCACCGGCATGCTTTCGCCCGTAAGCATGGACTCATCAACGCTGGACACACCGCTTTCTATAATGCCATCCACGGGCATTTTTGCACCCGGTTTAACAATTAGAAGCATACCAGGCATTACGTCGTCTATGTCAAGCTCTATCTCTTTGCCGTCCATAAGCACCGTCGCCACGCGCGGACGCAGGCCCATCAGCTTCTTTATGGCCTCACCGGTACGCCCTTTGGTGTATGATTCCATCACCCGACCCAAAAGGATAAGCGCAATTATCATGCCAGCAACTTCGAAATAAAGGTTCATGTGATAGTGCAGATCACCCATCAGCACACGTACCGTGGCATACAGCGAGTACAGCATCGCAGCCGACGTGCCGATGGCAATCAGGCTATCCATATTTGGCGCGCGGTTCCAAAACGATTTAAACCCGACGGAATAAAACCTGTACCCTGCAGCAACTATAGGCGCGGTTAGAAACAACTGCGCCAGCGTGAAATTAAGCGGGTTCAACTCGTGATTGAGAAACCCCGGTACGGGCAAATACCAGCTAAACGGAAGCATATGCCCCATACCTATGTACATAAGCGGCAAACCAAAAACCGCAGCTATAACAAGTTTGACCCGCAAAACCTTTGCCTCACGGGTTTTGCGGAAGTCGTCCTCGTCCGTATTCTTCGTATTTTCCGCCCAGCCGAACCCGGCCTTCTCAACGCGTGCCTTGATATCATCAAGCGATGTAACACTGGCGTCAAATGTTACGGTCAAACGCTCCGTCGTCAGGTTTACGAAACATGCGTCCACGCCGTCCATCTTAGAAACGCTACGCTCAACACGCGCCTGGCAGGCGGCGCAGGTCATACCTGTTATTTTAATGGTTTGTTTATCTTTCATATATTAATTCCTGCCTTACATCCTAATTCAATAAGAGTTTTTACGTAGCGTTCGGTCTGCCTGTTTGTATTAAAGATATCATTACTGTTCAAGTTATGATCAAGCACATCCGCATCCTTCAACACCTCATCCAGCGGCTCGTGAACAACATTCTTGTTACTATGCCTGGCAATGGCCGTTGTTATGATTGCAATTTCCTCATCAGTATAACCGCCAACCGCTCGAAGCATTTTCTCAGCAACCGGTGCACCAAACTCCGCATGGTTTTCGGCCGACTTGTGCGTTATTTGATAAATATCATGCAGAAGCCCCGCCGCCGCAGCAAGCTCGGCATCCACACCCCGTTTAATGGCCAACAATGCACAAAACTTCGACACACCGTATAAATGATGGAAAAAGTGACGGATTTCAGAGCGGCTGCATTCAAATAACAATTTGTCAACCTCCGCGCGCAAAAGAGTAAGCCTATGTTCCATGTCAGTCTCTTTTCTATTAAAACTCCATCAAATCGCCAAAGATATCTTCTAAGGTAATAACGAGATCATCAAATATAGATACCTTTATTTCGGTTTTGTGGTCTTTACGTTCATCATCAGTCAGATCTGCAAAATCTTCTTCTCTATAATGAACATACGTTTCATCTAAGACAAATTTTCCGTCTTTTGATAAAAACACGTCAATAAAACGGTTAAGCGGGTCAACAATCCAATATTCTTTAACTCCGCTTGCTTCGTACACATCCTTTTTATATCCCCTATCTTTCTTTGATGTAGATTGCGAAAGAATTTCCACAACCATATCCGGTGCGCCATGTATACCGTTCTTCTTGATTTTATTTAGATCGCAAACTATAGAAATATCAGGAACAAAGTTATCTTTTTCAGTTAAAAAAACATCAATCTCGCTAAACACTTTACATGTTTTCCGTTTGAGGTATTGACGGATTTCACCAAATATCCCGCCGGAAGATTCAACATGCGGTGCTTGTGGCCGCGGCGGTGACATTAATGTAATTACTCCATTCAAAAGCTCTTTAACTATTTTTCTTTCGCGAAATGATTTTTCATTTAAATTCAAAGCCGTAGCAGACATACTCATGCTCCTTTCTTAAATAACCTTTATCTACTATAATTCGGCGCTTCCTTTGTGATATCCACGTTATGCGGGTGGCTTTCCTTCAGCCCGGCCACGGAAATACGGGTAAACTCGGCATTATCTTGCAAATACTTCACCGTTGGCGCACCGCAATAACCCATGCCGCTGCGAAGGCCGCCAAGCATTTGGTATATAACCTCGCTGACAGAGCCTTTGCACGGCACGCGCCCCTCTATGCCTTCCGGTACGAATTTTTGCGTATTCTCTTGGAAGTACCGATCCTTGCTGCCTAACTCCATCGCGCCAAGGCTACCCATGCCACGGTATGATTTATATTTGCGACCCATATACGTCTCAACATCGCCTGGGGCCTCGTCGCACCCCGCAAACATACTGCCTAGCATACAAACGCTTGCACCGGCGGCGATAGCCTTTGTCAACTCACCAGAATATTTTATACCGCCATCCGCAATTATCGGTACATTGTGTGGTTTCGCGGCTTCGGCCGCGTCATATATCGCCGTAACCTGAGGTACGCCTATACCCGCGATAACGCGCGTCGTGCAGATAGAACCCGGCCCAATACCCACCTTAACAGCGTCCGCGCCGGCGTTTATAAGGTCAAGCGTACCGCTGCCCGTCGCAACGTTGCCAGCAACGACTTGCAGGAATGGGTATGCCTTCTTTATATTCGTGACGGCGTTAAGTACGTTGCGGGAATGCCCATGGGCTGAATCCACCACGATAACATCCACATCCACAGCCGCAAGCGCAGCCACCCGCTCCATACAATCCGCGCCCGCACCAACGGCGGCGGCGGCAAGAAGCCTGCCTTCCGAATCCTTTGCGGACATCGGGTATTTCCTAACCTTCGTGATATCTTTAATTGTAATAAGCCCACAAAGATGGCCGTGTTCGTCCACTATCGGCAGTTTCTCTATCTTATGGCGCGTCATGATTTCCAAGGACTGCTCAAGTGTAGTTCCGACTGGGCAGGTTATCAAATTACTCTTCGTCATCACTTCGTAAATCTTTTTATCATGATTTGTCTCAAAGCGTATATCCCTGTTTGTTATTATCCCAACCAATTTGCCGCCCTCAACAACAGGGACGCCTGAGATATGAAACTCGGCCATCTTTTTGTCCGCCTCATGCACATAGTTATTTGGCGAAAGGAAAAACGGGTTCGTGATAACGCCGTGTTCTGACCGCTTTACCCTATCAACCTGCTGAGCCTGGGTTTCTATGCTCATGTTTTTGTGTATTACGCCGATACCACCGTGGCGCGCAAGGGCAATGGCCATACGGCTCTCCGTCACCGTGTCCATTCCCGCACTCATAAGAGGCGTATTTAGTTTAATTTTCTTTGTCAACATGGTTTCTAGGTTTATATCAACCGGCAAAACCTCCGACCGCGCTGGGATCAATAAAACGTCGTCAAACGTGAGTGAGTCTTTAACTAATTTGTGCATGTGAATAGCCCTCCCCTTTTATATATCTATTCTTTAGCATAGATAGAGTTTAATACGTCCATCGCTTTTTCATAATTTTCATTTGAATGATTATTCAGATTTTTTTCACTTGTTATAATATATCCTAATTTCTCATAAATTTTTACGGCTCTATGGCTCCATGTTTGCGTATGCAGATAAAAATCCCTATCCCCTTCAATTTCAAGCGTCAATTGTAAAACTTTTGAAACGATGGCTTTACCCAACCCCAAGTTTTGGTAATTGGGATGTACGGCAACCCAATGCAACCACGGGTCGCGCCGAATGCCGGTATAGTTCCACCACGCAGTGCTTGTCGCGATTTTTTCGCCTTTTTCATTTTCTATAAACAGGCATCGCCTTTCGAGTTCCGATACAAATGGTAAATACTCTTTTTGGAAATATATAAGTGCTTCCAGCTCGTCCGAAAACTCATAAACGGACGCTTCAATCTTAGCCCATGCCTTTTCATCCCCGGGTTTAAAGAAGGAAAATTTGAACCCGGTTGGCAATTCGGCCACAGGTATTGGAGTGCCTTTTTTTCTGTGCATTAATATGTCGAAATACGGGACGCTTTTGTCTAACATAATTTTATTGTTATCCTTAATAAATTTTACTTTGTAATCTCCAATACAAAGACAATATATGATGCGTACTGTGAAGGGTGTAAATAATGCGACTAATGCATATATTATTTGCAAAAAGTTCAATCAGTAAAATTAGCTGCTTCGTAATCTTCAAGCCTCTTATCATAAAGTTCTAACCATTTACTTAACCCAACGGCTATGCCCTTTTCAGATTCGATTATTAATCTTTCCCATTCGGTTCCGACAAATAGATTTATAAGTTTGTACGCATTGCTAATATTTGAAAAATATAATTCCTTGTATTTATAATTTAGTTCATCTTTATTTTCAGATCGATTATACTTCATAAAATATTTTATTGAGTTTTCTTTTAAAATTTTAAAGCACTTTATGATTTCAACATCTTTACGATAACTAGAATCAAGATACCCGCTTAAGGTATAAAAATTTTCAAGCAACTCCCGAATGGAATCTACGTCTTGTTTAATCGTAAACGCATTTAAAACTGTAGGATGTGCAAGAGCAAAAAATTTTGACGAATATACAACAAGGTTATCTAACCTCTCCTTTCTGCGCGTTAAAGCTATGCTAGTAAGACGTGATTTTGCGGATAAACGTAATGAGGTTATTAGACCAACAAGGCTAACCAAAAAAGTTAAGAAAATAGCAATCAATTGCAAATAATCTTTTACTTCCATATGAACCCTGCCTCCACAAACATAAATTTTTTCACAAAAACCACACTCTAGTGGTACATATGTGCGCCATTTAGTTATCGTCGTAATGCCCTTTACATGAAATTACTAACAAATCTTTTTCATTTTGCTGACAATACACAAGTCTATCCCCTTTATTTATCTGTCTGGAGAATCTCACAGGATTTTTGTAATGCTTTAATTTTTCAGGTTTACCCCTGCCGTCTAACATTCCATACTTTTGAATATCGCTGATAAGGTCATAGATTTTTTTGGCAGTTGAACGGTCTGATTTTAACCAGTTTTTAACTCTTTGTTTGCAATGTCGGTAAAATATACATCCACAACTACTACCCCTCCACCAAGGCTTTCAGTTCATCCATTGAATATTTTACTACTTCGCCTCGTTCAGCCTGTGCGATGGATTCATCGAGTTTAGCAAGATATTCATTGTTGGCTTGTTGAATTGTAGTTAATTCAAACGGCACTTTTTTCTCCCGTACTAATGCCCTCAGGCTAGAGTTAATATAGGTAGTCATATTTAATCCGATTTCATTCAACATATCTTCTGCCTGTTGTTTCACATGTTCATCAACTCTTACAGTTATTGCTCTTGACATAATAAAATCACTCCTTTATATAGCCATTATATTGCAAATAGGTGATATTTGCAATATGCACATAATTTCAAAGCAAGGCGTTATTTCAACCCTTCACAGCCATCTTCTTACAACATAATTGTTACTTCGCCAACGCCAATTCAATAAGTTCCCACACGCCGCTAACAACCCAATTTGCGGCGTTTTTTATCGCATCCACGCCGTTTTCCATGGCATATCCGTTGAAGGCGGTTATCATATCCATATCATTATAGGAATCACCTATCGCATAGATATTTTCGTGCTTAACCCCCATATGGCGGGCGTATTCCGATACGCCGGTAGCTTTGTTGACACCCGCAGGAGGCGCATTAAGCCAATGCCAGTTTACTAAAGCACTCACCACATCAGCGTGGTGTTTGTTCAGTTCTTCGGCCACAACCATCGCAGTTTCGCCCGATTCGTACAGCGAATATATTTGTACGAATTCACGGATATCATTTACGGCGGTATGCGGCATCCAGTTTTCATTTTTGGGGTCAAGCGTGTTTTCATAATTAAAGTGATATACGCGCTTTGGAGTAACAATGTCGGCATAATCACCTTTTTTACGAAGCACTATGGGCAACAAATCGGCCATACGGTGTGTTGTGCCCATCAATCGCTTCAACAGCACCGGTGTTACATTACGTAAATCATAAATATCCACGCCATTGTACACAATTACAAAATCTATAACCAAATTAGCTTCAGCTATCGTGGGTACGAAACCGTGGTCACGCCCAGTTACTATCCCAAAGAGATTACCGGCCGCCCGCCACTTAGCTATGGCATCGCGGTCTTTAGAGCTAACGCCATGGTGGCTAAGAGTACCATCAAAATCGCTGGCGATAAGTTTCATGTTATGTCCCCCTATAATAATTAATACCGTAAATCGACGAACGAACGATACAAGTACACACGCTCACTCTAGCGCATTACACAGGTAGATATTATAGTATTATTTGTTTAATTCAAGATTTTCAATTAACTCACTTTGTGTGATATATTCGCCATATCCATCTGTCTTGTTATTAATCTTTTCTATTAGCAAAAAATCGTCTTCAGTTGCATTAATTTCCTCAATATTATCCCAGCCAGAAGATTTTCGACGTGATGAAAAATTATCCTTTAATAATTCTAAAGCAAATAGAACATCTTCATCGTTCATAAAATTAATTATTGCATGAATTTCTTGTTTCATCGTCATATATATTACTTCGTGCACCAATTTCTTCAACAATAATTTTGTCACCATCACGTGTAAATTTTATTCTATAAATCGCCTACGCGAAGACGATATAAATTATTATAACCACGCAACTTTTTAATGTCACCGTCAGGTAATTTATTTATAGCTTGAACTATTCGCTGAGCAATTTTACTACTTTGTTTCGCTAGGAAGCACTCGGTTTGTTTGGAATAATAAAAATCCATTTTATATCCTTCTACTAACATTTAAAAATGATAATCCAAAAACGCATCCACAACCGACGTTACGTCATGGCCGCTTAATGAATGCCCGCCGCCGAACGAACGGTAAAGAGACACCGGTACGCCCGCTCGCTCCAGCGCATTACGCAAGTAGACACTTTGCTTGTACGGCACAACATCGTCCCCATCACCATGCAGAATCAAAAACGGCGGCTCACCGCCGTCTATATAGGTCGTCGGATCAGCGACGGCAGCGCGTGCGCGGCCTTGCTTGCTGAAAAGGTCCGCACCAAGGAACTGCGACTGGACGGAGTCCGGATCTTTAAGTCCATTATCAGCCCCAAGTATCCCTGGCCATTCACCGCGTAGCGTTATTGGACCATAATAATCCACCACAGCTTGTACGGAATAGTCCAATCCTGGCTGCTCCCAATCCTTCTGCCCAATAGACGTACCCATAAGAGCCGCCAAATGCCCGCCGGCCGAATCGCCCGCCGCGATAATACGGTTCGCGTCGTAGCCGTATTTATCGGCTTCACGTTTTAAGTAGGCCAGCGCATCCTTGCAATCAATGATATGAGCAGGAAAGTGAGCCTGACAGCTGAGGCGGTACTCTATCGAAGCAAGAGCATAACCGCGATTTACCTGCCACAGCAGATGCGGGCTTTTCCTGTCCCCATGCATCCACGCGCCGCCATGTATCCATAATATAAGCGGCGGCTTTACCGGAACAGAAGGAAACTCCGTTTTCTCTTTCGAACTGGGTAAATATAAGTCGAGATATAGGTCTACCCCATCTATCTGTTTGTAGAGAATATCTAAATACTGTATCATATTTTCCCAAAAACCTTTCTCGGACTGATAAAACCCTTAAACGCCGCGAGCATCGCCTCGTTCGGCTCAAATACAACCTTCGTCCTGCGGCCATTATATGACGTAAGTAAATACCAGGTCTTTTCGCAAACCGTACCCGTACCGAAATCCAAC
>Ga0123355_10000341_pt1 | contig 60532 bp, 56 predicted proteins | sample TergutEmb28metaG_3_FD_89872 | JGI IMG/M metagenome (GOLD analysis project Ga0123355, IMG submission 89872) | Embiratermes neotenicus P1 segment gut microbial communities from Petit-Saut dam, French Guiana - Emb289 P1 | ecosystem: Host-associated > Arthropoda: Insects > Digestive system > Gut ...
GTATAATCACATTACAACTAAATGGGGTGCTGTCGTCAGACGGCTGAGAGAGTGTGAAATGCCACACTAAACCCTTATAACCGGAAGCGGATAATGCCGACGTCGGGAGTAAGAATGCAAAAATTGCACCTCATTTCAATTAAGAAAGAGGTGTATTTTTATGAACCACGCAAAATCAAAAGAAAATCTTCGCGCATTGATAGAGTCTGCCCTTCTCATTGCAATTGGCTTTGTACTGAGCTATATTACTTTGTTTAGAATGCCACAAGGCGGCTCAGTCACCCCCCTCTCTATGCTGCCAATACTATTGATTGGTATTCGACATGGTATAAAATGGGGGCTTGCAGGCGGATTTGTATATGCATGCCTGCAAATGCTACAGCAATTCTGGCCTCCACCAACAGGAACGGTTGAAGCGTATATCGCTGTTGTAATGCTGGATTACATTTTAGCATACTCGGTCTTGGGGCTTTCAGGAATCTTCAAAGGCAGAAAATATGGACTGGCAATAGCCGCTCTGATTTGCCTCACATTACGTTTTGTCTGCCACTTCATCTCAGGCATAATTGTATGGGGAGTCTTTGCTGAAGGCATGCCTGTGTGGCTATTCTCCCTCGTATATAACGGTTCGTACATGGGCGTTGAAATCGCAATCACAACTGCTGTCAGTATATTCTTATGCATGACAGCACCATCAATACTCTTTAATGTACAAAAGCAACAACATGTGGCTCAATAGACATGTGTAAAAACAATGTAACATAGCAGAAACTTGTCAGAAAACATATAAAGACGCAACTTTAGATGACCACAGTTGCGTCTTTTTGTTTCTTTATTTAGTTTGCGATTAGAATCAATACCCGTATTTTCCGAACTGGACATTATAGCTCTCTATAGCTTGTTCGACAAACTTTACCGCCTCGTCTTTGCCTACAACTTCAGAAACCGCAGTTTCTTTATGTTCAAGCATTTTATAAACCGAGAAGAAGTGAGTCATTTCCTCAAACAAATGCGGTGGAAGTTCATTAATATCATGATACACATTGTATAGAGGATCGTTAAAGGGAATAGATATTATTTTCTCATCCCTTGAATCACCATCTGTCATGATTATAGCACCTATAGGGTAACATCTCACAAGGGACATTGGTTGGATTTTTTCTGTACAAAGAACGAGGATATCCAGTGGATCGCTGTCGTCGGCGAATGTGCGGGGTATAAAGCCATAGTTTGCCGGATAAATCGTGCTGGTATAGAGGACTCGATCCAATATCAGCGCACCTGTTTCTTTATCCAGTTCGTATTTTGTCTTGGAGCCTTCCGAAATTTCAATCACACCAAGAAAATCATCAGGTTTAATTCTTTCGGGGCTAACGTTATGCCAAACATTCATTTTTCATCAATCCAATCTATCAAATCTAATTTCATTTGATTGTCGTTACGCTGAAAACCCTTGCAGCTCAAGGGTTTTCAGTCATTGGCGGAAGAGGCGGGATTCGAACCCGCGGTAGGTTGCCCTACACAGCATTTCCAATGCTGCACCTTACGACCTCTCGGACACTCTTCCATTACTATTGGTCAATATTTTATTGTCAATATCGTCTAATGCATACAATAATAAAATATAGATATCACAAAGTCAAGTCTAGAAATTCTTTTACTTGACATAGAGGGTGCAGAGCTATAAAATGGTTCGGATGAGAGTAGTGGAATAATAGTAAGGGGAGTTTCACAATTTAGCAAGTCTTGTATAAGACTTTTCATCATAATAATCTTTCTAATTTCAAGGAGGTGTCTATATACGCAATGCCCGATGTATTATTTTATTTGATAGCTGCGGCTATTGTACTCGTAGCAGCGATAGTGTTCTTTTTTCTTGGCATTACATATCGCAAAAAAGTTTCTGAACGAGAAATTCAAAGTGCTGAAGAAAAAGCAAAGCGCATAATTAACGACTCAATCAAAGGTGCTGAAAACAAAAAACGTGAAGCACTACTAGAAGCAAAAGAAGAAATTCACAAAAATCGCAGTGAACACGAACGCGAAATGAAAGAGCGTCGTGTAGAAATTCAAAAGCAAGAACGTAGACTCCAGCAGAAGGAAGAAATGCTGGACAAAAAGACTGAAATAATCGAAAGAAAAACTGAAGCAATTGAGAAAAAGCAAAGCGATCTTGACGCAGCTCATGAAGAAGTTGCAGCAATGAAGCGGAGCCAGTTTGAAGTGCTTGAAAGAATTTCAGGTTATACAGTCGCTGAAGCTAAGGCTTATTTAATTAAGAATCTTGAGTCCGAAGTCACTCACGAAGCGGCTATGAAAATCAAAGAGATTGAAGACCGCCTTAAAGAGGACTCTGACAGAATGGCAAGAGAGCAAGTTGCTCTTGCTATCCAAAGATGCGCAGCAGATCATGTTGCTGAGTCGACCGTGTCTGTGGTTCCCCTACCAAATGACGAAATGAAAGGTCGTATCATTGGTCGTGAAGGTCGCAACATTCGTGCAATCGAAACACTCACCGGAGTTGACCTAATTATTGATGACACTCCGGAAGCAATAACACTTTCAGGCTTCGACCCTGTCCGCCGTGAAATCGCAAGACTTTCACTGGAAAAACTCATATTAGACGGACGCATACATCCTGCAAGAATCGAAGAAATGGTGGAAAAAGCGAAAAAAGAAGTTGACGCCACGATTAAAGCTGAAGGTGATCGTGCTACATTTGAAACAGGTGTTCACGGTTTACATCCTGAAATAGTCAAGTTGCTGGGAAGAATGCGTTTCCGTACAAGTTATGGACAAAATGTTCTCAACCACTCAATTGAGGTTTCTCATATTGCAGGTCTTCTAGCTGCAGAACTGGGTGCTGATGTTATGACTGCAAAACGTGCAGGTCTATTGCACGATCTTGGTAAAGCCGTTGATCACGAAACCGAAGGAAGCCACGTAAACATTGGTGTGGATCTAGCTAGAAAGTTTAAAGAAAACGAAGAAGTTATCCACGCAATTCATGCTCATCATGGTGATGTTGATCCGAGAACCGTTGTAGCGTGCATAGTTCAAGCATCTGACGCTATCTCTGCATCACGACCCGGCGCACGCCGTGAGAATATCGAAAGCTATGTAAAACGTCTTGAAAGACTTGAAGAACTTACATGCTCATTTAAAGGTGTTGACAGTTCATACGCTATCCAAGCAGGACGTGAGATACGTATCATGGTTAAACCGGAAGAAGTTTCTGAAGACGAAATGATTCTTTTAGCACGTGATATCGCCAAGAAGATCGAAGATGAACTTGAATATCCGGGACAAATAAAGGTAAATCTACTACGTGAATCAAAAGCAGTAGAATACGCAAAGTAGAATTTCATCTAATGATTCATCATCACGCCCCTGCAATGTTAAAGCAGGGGCGTGATTTTATCATTTAATTGCTTGACTTTATCTCACATTCTTAATAAAATCTTAAGGAAATCACATGATGTTCTTAATAAGTATACTTTAAGCTGAAAAAATCTGATCGAATATGGAACTATTTAACTCCAATATTCGTCATAACTTTGATATGCGATGCTCTAGGTGAGCTCTGATTAAATCATCCGAAGGATTTGTGAGAGATTATTTTGATTGTTTTTCGGGTTTTGAAGGCGAATATCCATTGATATTTAACTGAAAAACGCGGAAAACAGGCGAAATAATATCCATAAAGACGAGGAGTGCATTTAATCAGTGGTTACCTAAGTGACTGAATTGTCACTTTCAGAGTGAGAAGAGTCACCGAGCTGTCACATTGACTTGTTAGAATAGTTTCAGCATTTCGAAGATGAAATACACCCAACTTAAGGAGAAAGACATGAAAAAAACATTATTTCGTTTACTTGCGGTTTGCTTAACCGTCGCAATGATTCTACCAATACTTGCAGGGTGCAGGCGTGACACAAACGCTTTCGAAACACCGGATTATGTATATGTGGCAGAAATAATAAATATAGACGGTGAGTTTAGAGAGATTAGGGATCTTGTCTTCTTCGATGACACTATCTTCTTCTGGTCAACCACAATAATAGATGAAGAAACGTGGGAAGTGGCTGTCAACATTCACTCTATGAATCTTGATGGAACTAATGTGACAGAGCTCCCAAACTACAGTATTGGAGAGTTGCCGACTCCCGATGCGCAATCTAACTTTGGTATAAATGCACTGACAGTGGATAATGACGGATTCCTTTGGGTTGCCGAACAAGGTCAGTTCTTTACATTTGATTTGCCAGATGATTTTGACGGCGAGGATTGGGAACGCTGGGATTACTATGTAGATCTTGGATCTATTATGCAGGTCCGTAAACTTGATAATACCGGCAGAGAAATCCTAACTATAGATACAAGTGCTCTTGCTGACTGGTTCCATGCTACTGCACTAAGTGTCGATGGGGATGGTTATATTTACATTGGAACCCAAGACAGCATATTTGTTCTAAATAGTGATGCTGAACTTCAGTTTCGAATCGAAGTCGGCGACTGGGTTGATCAACTTTTCCGTATGCCTGACGGCAATATTGCATTCTTTGGCTGGATAGAGAACGAAAGAGCATTGCGCAGAATTGATAGATCTGCTCGTGATTGGGGAGAAACTATCGCTCTGCCCCGCAATGCATGGCAAGTATTTCCCGGTGATGAAGAGCACTTCCTAATTTTTCAAGATGGCTCTAACTTATTTGGTATAGAAACTGAATCAGGTGAAAGTGTACGATTGTTAAATTGGTTAGAGAGTAATCTTTTGGCAGACGGTATCAATAATATAGTAATGCTGGCAGACGGACGTATTCTGTGTACAAGCCAAACATGGGGTAGACCCACAGCCGGAATGATGATGAGTGATCCGACTTTTGAACTGAATATTCTCACCAGAGTCGCTTATGCTGACTTGCCTGAAAGAACTGTTCTAACATTAGCAACAGTTTCCCTTGACTGGCAGTTACGCAACTATATTCTTGATTTTAACAGAACAAATCCTGCATATCGTGTACATGTCATTGACTACATTGATGAGTTTAGCGGTGAGGAGGACTGGGTAGTAGCCATGACCAATGCTGTAACCAGATTATCTACTGATATAATTGCAGGTAGAATTCCTGACATACTTGATTTAACCAATCTTCCTTTTGAACAATATGTTGCCAGAGGACTTCTTATAGATTTATACCCACTTCTTGATGCAGATCCGGGAATAAGTCGTAGCGATCTTATGTATAACGTATTTCGCGCTTCCGAGCTGGATGGGGGACTATATAGCGTATTCACATCTTTTGGAGTCAACACTCTAATTGGTCACCCTGCTGTTGTTGGCCCTGACGTTGGCTGGACAATGAGCGAGTTTCTTGCTGTATTGGATGCTAATCCACAAGCAGATTTGCCCATGGGTTCGTGGTTAACAAGACAGAGATTCTTAGAAGCTGCAATAACAGTAAATATGTCTGAGTATGTTGACTGGGTCGCAGGTGAATCTCACTTTGATACAGTAGAGTTTGCTCAACTCCTTGAAATTGCAAGCAGATTCCCTGAAGACTTTGATGATGATGACATGTTTTTCATGATGGAAGGGATGGAAGGCTCAAACTTGATTGCAGAAGGTCGTCAAATAATGATGGCTACAATGGTCGCAGATTTCCAAAGTTCATTATGGGATTCTGAAGCGTTTGGTGGCGATATCGTATACAAAGGCTTCCCTGCTGAAAGTGGAAATGGCAACTCTCTGTGGATTCGTTCAGGTCTTGGTATAACATCCAGATCAGACAATCCAAATGCCGCATGGCAGTTCATAAGAGGAATCCTAGATGCAGATTGGCAAACGGAAAATATCACTTGGTCGTTCCCCACAAATAGAACTGCATTTGACGCAATGGTTGAAGAGGCTATGAGAGAGCCTGAATTTGGTGGCGAAATGGGTCGGGCCGTAGTTGGTGGTGGCATGATGATGGGTGTCGGAATGAGAGCTATTACACAAGCAGAGATTGATGGTATAATTGCCCTTATAGATTCTACACACGGAATCGAAAGTCGTGATACTGTATTAATGAGTATCATCAATGAGAATGCAGAAGATTTCTTTGATGGACGCCAGAGTGCAGCAGACACTGCCCGAATTATACAAAGTCGTGTTTCCAGATACATTTCCGAGAACAGCTAGACAATGCTGATAACTTAAAGGTAAATCCATTAAATCCGTCGTCCCGAGCTTGACTCGGGATCCCCTGAATCGACGCTATACTTAGGGGATTGCGGATCAAGCTCGCAATGACAAATAATACGAGGTTTACTATGCACAAAATGTTTAACAGAAGAGTTGGTGAGCACTTATCGAGTGCAAACTTTAAGGACTATATGGGGGGCTTAATAAATGATTTAAGCAAGCGCCGTCGAGAACTAATTCATGGTTTTCTTTGGCTGGCACCGAGTTTTCTTGGTGTTATGATGTTCTACATTGCCCCCTTTTTTATAGTCGTGTACTATTCTGTGATTCAAAGTCCAATCAATCCGAACTTTGTATTTCTTGATAATTTTATCAGTCTTTTCCAAAACCGTGCCTTTATGGACGGAGCATCCAATACATTAAGATTTTCCCTTCTGGCTGTTCCACTAGCTGTTGTGCTTTCACTCTTGCTGGCACTTATGCTGGAAGCGAAAATCCCGTTAAAAAGTCAGTTTCGTACTTTCTTTCTAAGCCCCTTGATGGTACCTGTTGCATCAGTTATTTTGATTTGGCAGGTTTTATTCCACCCTCGCGGGGCAATCAACGAATTGCTCATGGTCTTTGGCTTTACAGGTGTTGATTGGATGCAATCTGATCAAAGCCTTTTAGTTGTCGTCATTCTTTTCGTATGGAAAAATCTCGGTTTTTTCATGATTTTGTTCATGGCTGCCTTGAGTAACATTCCCAGAGATATCCTGGAAACCGCAGAAACAGAGGGTGCCGGACCTTTGCGCCAGCTTCTTTATATAAAATTGAACTATCTTTCTCCCACATTACTGTTTGTAACGATTCTTTCCCTCATTAACTCATTTAAGATATTTAGAGAGGTGTATTTGCTTACAGGTGATTATCCATATGGTGACCTGTACATGATACAACACTTTATGAATAACGTTTTCAGGACGTTGGATTATCAACGACTTGCAGCTGCTGCAGTTGTAATGACTCTCGCTATGGTTGTAATAATTGCTGTCCTTTTCATTGTTGAAAACCGCTTTGGAAAGGATGTGGAGGAATGAAAAGACGTTATTTTGGGCGTGTAATGCTATTCATAGTAATTGCATTTTTCGCATTACTATTTCTTGCCCCTACTTTCTTAACAATAACAAACTCTCTTATGACCCAAAGCGAAATCGCCGCAAACTACGGAATGATTTTCGATAGCCTAAGACCTGGTGCCGGCACATATGTAGCAGACTCTGTTAACCTCAAGTTCATTCCCGATATAATTACATTTGATCAGTATATTACTGTGCTATTTAGAAGCCCCCAGTATATTAGTATGATATTCAACTCTATAGTTCTTGTACTTCCGATTGTTTTTTTCCAAGTTGGAATTGCATCATTTGCCGCATATAGCTTTACACGATATCGAGGTAAGTTTAAGAACTTCCTGTTTTTCTTCTATATTGTTCTCATGCTAATGCCATATCAGGTTACAATCGTTCCAAACTTCCTTGTAGCAGATTGGTTAGGCATATTAGGCTCACGTTGGGCAGTTATATTTCCTGGTGTTTTCGCACCTTTCTCAGTTTTTCTATTGACTAAATTCATGCGACGCATACCATCAGCATTAATCGAAGCTGCAAAACTTGATGGTGCTAATGAGTTTCAAATATTTGTCAGAGTGTGCATACCTCAATGCAGAAGCGCGCTTTACTCAATCGCCATTCTTGTATTTATCGATTATTGGAACATGGTTGAGCTACCACTCATCTTATTAAATGACGTTTCACAACAGCCTATGTCCGTATTCTTAGCAACAATAAATGCTCAAGAAGCAGGTATTGCTTTCGCAATTGCAGTTGTATATATGATTCCTCCTCTGTTATTATTCTTACATGGCGAAGAAGCATTGGTGGAAGGAATCACCCACTCCGGTTCAGTCAAGGGATAACTTTTATTCTGCGGGTCACACTGAATCCGTTAAGTAATGGATAACTCTCAATTTAAAAAACGTCATTCTGCTCGCAGTCGCAGAATCCAGCAAGTATAAATGTAAAGGAATGGTCATTATTATGAAAGATACAGTAGTAAAGAAAAGAACATGGGCAATCTATGCAGCAATCATTTTTGTGCTTGTTCTTATAATATTGGCTTTTACGTCAAATCACATTATGAACCGCTCCTTGCCTGAAGTCGCCACTGTCTTTACGTCATCCGGCAATATTACTGCGAGAATACGTGGTAGTGGTGTTGTTCAAGCCAACGAGAGTTTTGAAGTAACCCTCCCTCAAACACGCACAGTCAGTGAAGTGCCTGTACGATTGTATGATGAGATTGATATTGGCGATGTACTAATCAGACTTGCCGGGGACGGTAGCGAAGAACTTGAAGCTGCACAAAGTGAACTTCATGCTCTAGAATTACAACTTGAAATAAAACTGTTAGAACTTACCCGACCCGACGGTACTCTTGCTATGGCAAACACCGAGATTGCAAGAGCACGAAGTGCTGTAACTGAAGCGCAAATAGCCCGCGACCGTATACCATATAATCCTGCAGCACTAAGTACAGCACAAGCTAATAATACTACTGCACAAGCTACACTAAGCTCTGCCGAAACAGTTGAACGTGACAGACGTTTAGATCGTGATTTGGCTCAACTTGCCCTAAACACCTTAGATCCACCACCACCATATGGGGAGGGTGATCCTTATGTGTATGAACAGGCAGAAATTGCTCTCAGTGACGCACAAGTTGCCTTAACCCTTGCAAACTCAGCCCTTGAAGCAGCGAGCGCTACAGCCACTTCTACAAGCACTGCACTTGCCACACAGCAGGGATATAGAGATTCTTGGAATGTTGCAAATGATACCGTGCGTATGGCACAGCAAACACTTAACGACTTGGTTACTAATTTATCTTTAGCTCAAGCCGGAGCTGGTGTTGATTCTGCTCTTAACGATATTGAGCTTAGAGAACTGAGGCAAGAAATTGAAGATAAGAAAGCAGAAATAGAAGCACTTGAGCGTGATGATACAGGATCTGTTGTAACATCACTTGTTGGTGGGATTGTTACGGCTATAAATATTTCCCCCGGAAATCAAGCCGCACCCGACACACCACTTATGGTTATTGAGGTCGTTGATAGAGGTTATTCCTTGTTTTTCTCTGTCAGTGCAGAGCAATCAACCAGAGTTAATATTGGCGATCAAGCCGAAGTTGATAGAGGATGGTGGAGTCTTGGTGAGCCTATGGTGGCTACACTTACAAGCATTAGACCTGACCCTGAAAATCCTGTTGCAGGAAGAATGCTGCACTTTGCAATATCGGGAGAAGAAGTTCAAAGCGGAATAAATCTCAACCTTGTCTTAAATCAAAGAAGCGAGAACTTTAGTGTTATCGTGCCAAATTCGGCAGTTAGAGAGGATACCAATGGTAACTTCGTGCTTATTGTCACGTCTAGAACCAGTCCTCTTGGGAACCGCTTTTTTGCAACGAGAGCGGATGTGTCCATTATTGCTTCAGATGATGTCAACTCTGCGGTGTCAGGCGCTCTAACAGGCGGTGAGTTCATAATCACAACATCTTCCCATCCAATTGAGCCCGGTATGCAGGTGAGATTGGTTGATAACCCATAATTAACCGCTAATTAGAAAGTATATTCTCTCTGCGAAAGGACGGTGTTTGTGTGATAAAAAGAATAATTATAATCGCAGTAAATGCCTTGTGCCTTATTGCATTTATAATATGCCTTTCTGTGTCTGCTTCAATTCAAGCCCCACTGCGCAGTCAACAAGCTGCTACCACGTGGGCAGGACAAAGCGATGAACGTTTTTCACAGATTTCGATTTTCTTCCCTGAATCTCATAATTTTGACGAGCAGGCTATCCACATGCTCCGCTCAGGTGTCAATGATGCATTGCGGGCTGCCTCACTGGAAGCAACGTCTCAGCGCAGGCTCCACACAGACGCTTGGTCTACCAGTACTGAGGTTTCTATTCTAGAAAGACAAAGCGTTGTACAGATTAACGCAATAGCAGTAGGTGGGGATTTTTTCCTGTTTAATCCACTGCGCTTGCGAGATGGAAGCTATATTTCTCCAAACGATGTTATGCATGATCGTGTTGTTATAGACGAAGAGCTTGCATGGCGACTTTTTGGTGCTATACCTGTTGCAGGATTCGAGCTCTATATTAATGAAAGACCATTTATTGTTGCAGGTGTAATCGCACGCGAAACTGATTTTGCAAATTCTCGTGCATATACTTATGGCGCAGGGCTTTTTATGTCATTTGAAATGCTCATGGATATGACAGACGGAGAAGCACAAATCAACAGTTACACAATTGTTATGCCCAACCCCATCACAAACTTTGCTTATAATATAATCACCACACAGTTCTCTGAGGGAGATGTTCATATTGTCGAAAACAATACACGATTTTCGGTTGAAAACTCCTTCTCAAGAATCGGTTCACTGGGAGAGCGTAGTATGCAGACTAATGCTATCGCATTTCCCTATTGGGAAAATGCTGCACGTTTCGCTGAAGACTGGGTTGCATTTTTGCTCGTTCTCTCCCTAATATTCTTAGCTTTCCCTGTTGTGTGTGCAGTTATATACGGCGTTTTACTGGTTCGGTTCCTATACAAACTTGGCAAGAACTATGTGAAAAAGCTTATTAAAAAGCGAGATGACCGCCAATATAAGTACTACTTACTGCAGCACGGCAAACAACCTCAAATATACGATGATAATGACTAAGGACAGAAGTGATGATTAAGCACAAAAAGCAATGTCATTCTGCGCGTAGTCGCAGAATCTAACATGCTAATGCACATCACTAACGGCATATATGTACGTATTGACAATGACGGATAAGGAGGCAACTGCAATGCCATTTTATGATTTAAAATGCACCGATTGTAATAATGAAGCCAATATAAAAGCAACAATGTCAGAAAAGGCAGAACGCCGCATTCCGTGTCCGAAATGCGGCTCGACAAATATGGAAACTGTATATACAACCGCTCCTGCTTATATTAAAAACAGCGGCAGTGGTCCTCTCCCATGCCCAAGCAGTGGAAGTTGCGGCAACGGAGGTTGCAGGTTCGCACATTAAATTGAGAATTGAGAGTTGAGAATGGAGAATTATGAGTTCCTGCAAACTTTTGGGTTTGTGCGCCGATTGGCGGCTCTCTATCTAGATTGCCACGCCGTCTATGACAGCTCGCAATGACAAATATTTAATTCTCAATTCTCCTTTCTCAATTCTCAATTTTACTTCATACTGTTCTTCAGTACTTCACGTATGATTTCCTCTACTGTTAGATTCTCAACATCAACGCCTCGCATTGCAGCAGATATCTCTCCTTGATTATATCCAAGCACTGTTAGAGCTGCAGCGACATCATTTTGCTTGCCGGCTGGTTGACCTATGGTTCCTGCAGGCATAACAAAACCTGAAGCTTTTAGCATAGGCATTTCCTTGCTCACCTTGTCTTTTAATTCCAGAATAATCCGCTGAGCCAGCTTCTTCCCTACTCCGGGAGCTGCGGTAAGGGCGGATTCGTCATCTCCAATGATTGCAATGGCAAGAGATTCAGGAGATGCTGATGATAGTATTGATAGTGCTGCTTTTGGACCAACACCTGATACGCTCAGTAGTTGCTCAAAGCAGCGTTTTTCGCTGACATCATAAAACCCATATATATCAAATGCGTCCTCTTTAATATTGCAATAGGTATTTAGTTTTGCTTTCTTTCCTGTTTCAAGGTGAGATAAAGTGTTCAGTGTCGTCATGCAAGCATAACCCACTCCACCTATATCAATTACCGCGAGATTTTGTGCCTTCAAAGTAACTATACCTTCTAAATAGTAGAACATGTGTTTCTCCCTTCAATGTTCATAAGTGAATTGGAAAAGCGTGCGTGACATATGGCAATGGCTAATGCGTCAGCAGCGTCATCAGGCTTTGGAATCTGTTGCATAATTAGTAAGCGCTTCACCATTTCCATAACTTGTGTTTTTGTTGCATGACCATGACCCGTTACTGCTTTCTTAACTTGAAGTGGCGTGTACTCAAACATTGGTATACCATACTGCTCACCTGCAAGAATAATTGCAGCACGACCATGTGCAACTGATAGGGCTGTTTTTTGGTTGGTATTGAAAAACAGTTGCTCAATCGCAATCGCATCAGGCTTGAACGTTTTAATCAGCTCTGTTATATCATCATTAATCTGCTTGAGCCTTAGAGCTAGTCTTGTTCCTGCAGAGGTTGATATAACGCCGTATCTGTTTAGCTTGTGTTCGCCATTTGATACACTTATTATTCCAAACCCTACAGTAGCCACACCAGGATCAATTCCAAGTATTATCAATCACGTTACTCCTTACTTCTTGACATACAAATCAAGTTATTATACTATTAAACGCACGCAATACGCAATTTTATTTTGAATAGAGTGATTAAATGTCCATAAATTTTAGTGATGAAGTCTTTCATGAAGATGAATCAGAAGCAGTTTTACTTTCAGCGAACTTTATAGACGAGGATGTAAACGAAGTACGATTACGCCCACAGACACTTGAACAATATATCGGACAAGCAAAAGCTAAGGGAAATCTATCAATTTTCCTTGAAGGTGCTCGCCGACGTAACGAACCACTAGACCATGTTTTGCTACATGGTCCACCCGGTCTTGGCAAAACAACACTTGCTGCTATAGTCGCAAATGAAATGGGCGCAGCTCTCCGCAAGACATCCGGCCCTGCCATTGAAAAGCCAAAAGATCTTGCCGCACTTCTAACTAACTTGAATGAAAATGATGTGCTTTTCATTGATGAGATCCACAGAATGAATCGCTCTGTAGAAGAAATCCTTTATCCTGCTATGGAAGATAAGCAAATCGACATTATTATAGGGCAAGGACCATCTGCAACATCAATTTGCCTTGAACTTAAGAGTTTCACATTAGTTGGAGCAACTACGCGTGCAGGACAGCTCTCATCACCTTTGCGTGATAGATTTGGAATTGACTTGAAGCTTGAAATGTATACCGAAGAGGAACTTCAAACCATTATCGAACGTTCTGCTGAGATCCTTTCAATTCCAACTCAACCTGATGGTGCACGAGAAATCGCACTACGAAGTCGTGGCACACCAAGAATTGCAAACCGTCTACTCAGAAGAGTGCGTGACTTTGCCGAAGTAACCGCCGACGGTATAATTACACATGCTGTTGCGGACGACGCACTTACACGACTTGAAATAGATGAAATCGGACTAGACTCAATAGACAGACGTCTTTTGACAAGTATCATTGAAAATTACGGTGGTGGACCTGTAGGTCTTGAAACAATCGCTGCTACGATTAATGAAGAGTCCGTGACAATTGAAGATGTATATGAGCCATTTTTAATGCAACAGGGCTTTCTCACCAGAACACCACGAGGGCGCTGTGTTACACGCCGTGCATATGAGCACTTAGGGCTGATACATCCTGGAAATGAACAATTGACAATGTAAGGAAATTAGTTTGAATACATTCAAACTAACCGGAGAATGTGCCAATTGTGCTCCTGCGGAAACACAATTGATGCACGAAATGACCATCCATTTTCATGGTCGTTTTGTGTCAAAAGATTACTAGAAAGGCATGGTCATTAACAATGGGAAAATATTTTGGAACTGATGGCATTCGCGGCGTTGCAGGCGAAGCCCTTGACGCTGAGTTGGCATTTAAAGTTGGAAAAGCTGCTGCTACTTTTTTAATGCAGGAAGCTGAAAAAGAGAAGCCCTCTTCTAAATCATCTGAAGACAATCGTCCACGAGTTGTCATAGGACGAGATACTCGAATATCCTGCGATATGCTTGAATCTGCACTCTCTGCAGGACTTTGTTCTGCAGGTGTAGATGTAACATTACTGGGAGTTCTTCCAACTCCAGCAGTCGCATTTATTACAACCCACACCAAATCTGATATGGGCATAGTCATCTCTGCATCACATAATTCATTCGAGCATAATGGTATAAAGATGTTTGGCAAAACAGGCGCAAAAATGAGTGATGACTTTGAAGAGTATATAGAGTTTCTAATAGACAACGATTCAAAAGTCTACAAAAAGACCGGAAGCGAAATTGGCAGAATTTCACATGAATGCGACGAGTGCAAAAATGAGTACTTAAAATTTCTCGCAGCAGCTTCTGTAGGGAAATATAAGCACAGGATTGCTATAGATTGTGCAAATGGTGCTGCGTCTGAAACTGCACGATATCTATTTAGAATGCTGCACTCAGAGTTTGAAATCATATGCGACGAACCTGACGGGGTTAACATTAACGTTGAATGTGGCTCTACCCATCTGGAATATATTAAGTCTATGATGAAAACAGGGCGATTCGGTGTTGGTATTGCACTTGATGGTGACGCAGATAGATGTCTTATTATTGATGAAAACGGCGAAACCGTCGATGGCGATATGATTCTGGCTGTAATGGCTCGCAGTATGGCCGACGCAGGAACGCTAATCGGCAATGCATTTGTCGGTACCATTGTTTCAAATGCCGGAATGGATATTTTCGCACGTGAAAATAATTTTGAATTTCTTCGTTCTGATGTGGGAGATCGGCATGTCCTGGAACTTATGCAAGAACTTGGTTGCAATCTAGGTGGTGAATCATCAGGTCATGTTATTTTCTCTGATTACATGACATGTGGCGACGGTCAGCTCACAGCTATCTTGTTCCTTAATGTACTTATTGAATCCGGGAAAACTGTTTCAGAGCTTGTGCGTGACATCCCACGACTACCTCAAGTAATGCCTAGTTTTACTTTAACAGGCGGTGCAGAGCAACGTGATCATATTTTAAACCACCCTGCACTTGCAGAAGAGGTAAAAAAGCAAGAGGAAATACTCAATGGATTTGGCCGAATTAACATTCGTCCATCCGGTACAGAGCCTATTATTAGAGTACTTGTTGAAGCCAAAACAGAAGCACTATCTGCTGAAATAGCGGAAAACATCATCAAATTTATGGGTACACTTTAGCTTTATATTGATAGTTAATGATGAATATATTGGCATTTTTCTACTTTTTCTATAAAATAGCTTGACATTGCAACGATTGGTAACGTATACTGACAGGTGCAATGGACAGTATTCAAGATAACAAGAGCAACCTTGTTGACAAAAACACAGAAACCGAAGAAACTCTTGTTTCCAACTATGCTTGGTTAGTCAGAGCTTGCGCTCGCCCCTACTTCCTTGCAGGTGGCGATAGCGAAGATCTAATCCAAGAAGGAATGCTGGGTCTATTATCAGCAATCAGAACCTATGATCCGGATAAAGGCGCAAAGTTTACAACATATGCGGAATTTTGCATTCGTAGACGAATCTATAGCGCAATTAAAATGGCATCCGGCAATAAACATACCCCTCTCAATAGCTATATATCATTGGAATCTTCTCAACTTGACGAAACGAATACCCAAAGCGCGTATTTTCTGCGTGTTCCTGAGGACTTTGTAATAGCACGAGAGCAAGCTGGTGAGGTTGAAAAACTTCTTTACGGCGCATTATCACGATTTGAGTCCGATGTACTGGAATTATATTTAGAGGGCGTGTCATACAAAGAAATGGCAACACGCTTAGAAAAGTCGGACAAGGCAATCGATAACGCTGTACAGCGAATCAAAAAGAAGCTATCAAAGGCTTTACAGATCACGCAAACCAACTAAGGCGATAATCAGTGCAAGCTGAACGCAAATACAGACCCGCAAGGGCACGATTTATGTCAAAAGAGAGGATTTATCATGTACGAAGACAAAACTTTACAATGCAAAGAATGTGGCGAGGACTTTATTTTTACTGCAGGCGAACAAGAGTTCTATGCAGAACGCGGATTCCAAAATGAACCACAACGTTGCAAACCCTGCCGCGACAACAGAAAAGCCGCAGCAAAAGGACCAAGAGAATTTTTCACAGCAGTATGTGCTGACTGTGGTGGCGAAGCCAAAATTCCTTTTGAGCCAAAAACAGACAGACCTGTATACTGCAGTGACTGTTTCGCAAAATCAAGAGAAGACTTAAATTAGGAGTAAACACAATGTCGCAAATTACAAAAGACACGATTATTGCTGATATCCTGAAAGCTGCACCCGATGCGGTGCCATTGTTCAGGTCAATGGGAATGAACTGTCTGGGCTGTGCTATGGCAAGTGGCGAAACACTTGGTCAAGCATGTGCAGCTCATGGTGTTGATGTGGACGATTTACTTGCAAAAGTAAATGAGCTTGTAAAATAACAGCTTTTTTCATCACGTATTAAACACTAAATAAAACGGGGGTTTCCGTATACAGAGTACTGAACATGTATCTACTGTAACGGTTGCACCCCGTTTTTGCGGAGTAATACCACTACATAGAGGGTTATATCGTGAAACACATAAAGTTATCGACCAGACTTAAAGCGTTGGCTGAGTTAATAAAAGATGGCTCATCAGTTATAGATGTTGGATCTGATCACGGATATCTACCTGTACATCTGGCACAAAATGACACATCCAAGCGAATTTTCGCCTCAGACATAAGCGAAGCTTCACTTTCTGCTGCACATCGCTCTGCAAAATTGTATAATGTTACAGAAGCTATTACCTTTCTTGTTGCAGATGGACTCCATGGCATTAATCCAACCGACGTTGATACTATTGTCATCGCAGGAATGGGTGGAGAAACAATTGTGGGTATACTACAAGGTGCAACTTGGACTAACTGCGCAGACATGAACCTTATATTGCAACCGCAATCTAAACGCAACATCTTGTTCAGATATTTATACGACAACGGTTATGAGATTAAAAAAGTAATTCCTGTCACAGATAATAGAAAGCACTATACAGTAATTAGTGCCGGCGGTACAAAGTAATTAACAACATTGACAAGGAGAACTCCCTATGACTAAAGTAAGTGACGTATACAAGTTTCTCAAGAAAATTGCTCCTGAAGAGATGGCAATGGAAACAGACAATGTAGGATTTCTGGTGGGAACTTCAAACTCTGATGTAACAAACATCTTAATAAGCCTTGATATTACAGAGGATGTAATTACAGAAGCAATTGATAAAAATGCAGAGGTTATTGTTGCTCATCATCCGTTGTTCTTTTCCTTAAGTAATGTTAATGATACAGATAGCACAGGCAGAAAAGTCGTTAGACTACTATCAAACGGCATTTCAGCCATATGCATGCACACAAACCTAGACGCAGCGGACGGAGGTGTTAATGATGCACTTGCTGTTGCTGTTGGAATTGCAGATGGAACCAGACGTGCCGAACCACTGTCCGATACAGTCCGTCTTTCTAATGGCGACGTTGTTTCATTAGGCAGAGTTGGCTCTTTGAAACAGAGCTGCTCAATGGCTGATTATCTCGCCGTTTTAAAAAGAACACTCAAAAGCAACGGATTCAAATACTACGACTCTGGAAGAGATGTGCGGAAAGTCGCAATCGCTTCAGGCTCAGGTGGTTCACAATGGAACAATGCAATAAAAAGCGGTTGTGACACATTTGTTTCTGCAGATCTTAAATACCAAGTTTTTCTCGAAGCTAGAGAATTAGGAATCAATGTCATTGACGGTGGACATTTCTGTACAGAAAACGTCGTCGTTAGTGTACTTAAAGAAAGGCTGAGTTCAGCTTTCCCGGCAGCCAATGTCATGATATCAAGAGTACTTGATCAAACTGTTGAATATTTAGTTTAACGTAAAACATTCACTTTTAATGAATATTTTCTACAATAATATGTTAACTGTTTTTATCGCGATTTTCTGAGTTTGCAAGGGTTTTGCACATTATCCACATGGATATGCACACTACTTATGTCAACTTTTCACCTAGGTGAATATTCAATTTGTTTCTTGAGAATACCGAAAGGAATGTACTTAGCGTGAAAGATCACGCTAATACGAGGAATGTGCCAATTTCTCTCCAACTACGTTGGAAACCGAAATTAATGCACAAAAGTACATTCCTTTCATGGACTATTTATTTCTTGAGAATACCGAAAGGAATGTACTCTCTTATGAGCGAACAAAGAAAGCCAAACTTCTTAAAAGGAGCAGCGATTTTAGCCGTTGCTTCCGTTATTGTAAAAATAGTTAGTGCTTCCTATAGAATCCCCCTCTTTAATATTCTGGGTGACTCGGGACGTGGTACTTTTCAGGTCATATACAGTGTGTTCGGACTTATTCTTGCTTTATCAACTGCAGGAGTTCCCGTTGCATTGTCGCGACTTGTTTCAGATGCAAATACTAAGGGTAACACACCACTTATACGACGATACTTCTCTGTAGCATTGCCTGTCTTTACAATTGTAGGTGTTGTTGCAATGCTCGTCATGTTCTTCTTTAGCGAACAGTTAGCCTGGCTTTTAGGTAACTCCCTTGCTGCAACCGGACTACGAGTCTTAGCACCTGCTGCTTTTTTCTCATGTATTATCGCTGTCTATCGAGGATATGCACAAGGGCATGAGGATATGATTCCAACTGCAATATCACAAGTTGTTGAAGTAATCTGCAAGCTTGTAATTGGAATCGTAGTTATATTGTGGTTACAGTACATGAACTACTCAATGAATATCATTTATGCAGGAGCAGTATCAGGTGTAACTGTTGGTTTAGGTGTATGTATACCGATTTTAATTATATATAACAGAAGAATTAATCGCAAATACCATTCTTTGCCGGAGCACACAAAGAGCGCTGATGTTCCTAGTGCAAAGGCAGTACTTCGTAAAATCATAAAAGTTAGTGTTCCTATCTCTGTCAGCGCTTCGTTTATGGCTGCAATGGGACTGATTGACAGCGCAATTGTTCATCACAGACTCCAGTCCACACTTGGTTATACCGAACTTGAAGCAAGTGCAGCATGGGGTATCCAAGCACTTGGTATTTCTTTATTTACCATTCCACCTGCAACAGTTTTACCTATTTCTGTATCAATAATACCGGCAATTGCTGCTGCTATCGCAAGAAAACAAGATACAGAAGCCGGCACAATTATGCGAACTTCATTAAAACTGGTTAACCTAATTGCAATGCCCGCAGCAATCGGTCTTATGGCACTTGCAGCACCAATATTATTTTCTCTTTTTGAATACAGATTACAACTTGCCACAACAATACTTATTTTACTAGGTGCTGCATCTTTCTTTGTTTGTCTTCAGTTTATTACTTCGTCCATACTTCAAGCAAATGGGCATGAACGTGTATCACTTATTTCATTTCCTATTGGCGCGGCAGCAAGATTTATTATAGTTTATATTCTTTCAGGAATCCCGAGTGTTGGAGTAGTTTCTTCATCAATTGGAACACTTGTATGCTTTGCTTTAATAGCTGTACTCAACCTCGCATTCATAAAGGCACGAATTAGACAAGCTCGAAATCTGCGCACTGTTTTCACCAAGCCCCTTTTCTGCGCTTTAATAATGGGTATAACGGCGTTTTTAACATACACAGGTATACAATGGCTCGGATACGGCATATTTGGTGATGGAAGAGCTGCTACTACCGTTTACCTCATACTTACAATTTTAATAAGCGCAACCGTCTATATTGCCCTCGTTGTGCTTACCAAAGTCGTAACAAAAAAGGATTTAGAGCATGTTCCAAAGGGCGAAAAGCTTGCTAAATTATTAAGAGTCAAACGTTAGTAATTGTAAGGATTTTTCGTGATTTTCGCTCATTTTTTACAAAAACATCGATTTTATTTGATTTTATCGCAAAATATTGCAAAATATTGCAAAATCAGCTTGCGGAAAGAGGAAAAGTATGGTAGATTTTGTAAGCAAACACAGTTATGATGTGAATGACCTTAGAGAGCTCATGAGTTTACTGCGTGGTCCAAACGGATGTGCATGGGATCGTGAGCAAACTCACAAGAGCATTCGAAGCAACATGATTGAGGAAGCATATGAGGCAGCAGACGCCATTGACAGCAATAACACAGAGTACTTGATTGAAGAACTCGGTGATGTTTTGATGCAAGTTGTATTTCATGCAGACATCGCTGAAAAAGCAAATGAGTTTACTCTCGATGATATTGCAGACGCGACGTGCAAGAAACTCATTCGCCGTCATCCTCATGTGTTCGGAGAAGTTAAGGCAGAAACCGGTGACGACTCTCTTGCTTTCTGGGAAGATATTAAAGACATTGAGAACACATTAAAGCAACATGGCGTAAAATTCAGAAACATGTCATTAGAAGAAATGAGAACACATTACCAAGAAATAGTCAGCGCAAAATCAGAGGAATTAGAGAAGTAATAATAACTTCTTTAATAATATAAAGAATATCATATAAATATTTGGAGGAAAAACACAAATGAACAAAACAGAATTAATCAATGCAATTGCAGAAAAATCAGGACTATCAAAAAAAGATAGCGAAAGCGCACTTGCAGCAACAGTTGATGCAATTACATGCTCACTAAAAAGCGGAAACAAAGTTCAACTCGTTGGCTTCGGAATTTTTGACGTTAAAGATCGCGCAGCACGCGTAGGTCGTAACCCAAAAACAAAAGAACCAATCAACATTCCTGCGACAAGAACTCCTGTTTTCAAAGCTGGTAAAGCTCTTAAGGATGCAGTTGCAAAGTAAGTTAATTGTATTAAAGTAAACAATGTTTACATGACAAATAGCGGTGTGGGATTTCCCGCACCGCTATGTTGTAAAAGGGACAATCTTGGATGGTAATTTATGCGAATTGATAAATTTTTAAAGGTTTCACGGCTTATAAAGCGTCGCACTGTTGCTAATGAAGCTTGCGATAGTGAACGCATAATGGTCAATGGACGGACAGTAAAAGCGTCATATAGTGTAAAACCCGGCGATATTATTGAGATTCATTTTGGTCAACGAACGTTAGCTGTTGAAGTGTTGACTATTTCCGAGCATGCTACAAAAGAAGATGCTGCAACCATGTATAGAGAAAGACTGTGAACAACATTAGCGTTCACAGCCGTTTTTTATTAGGTATATGCTTAAATTTCAGTTATTGCCGGTAATATCATAGGTTTGCGCTTAGTTGTCGTATACAAGTGTTCTGACAGGTCTTGTCTTATTGCTCTTTGCAGCGAGGATAGCCCTGTCATTTTGTCATTTACGTAATTATCGATTGTATTCATTACAATTTTCTTCAGCTCTTGGATCAACTCTTCTGATTCTTTAACATATACAAAACCACGAGTAATAATATCAGGCTCTGTTATAAGGCTTCCATCTTCACTTGATAAGTTTACAATGACAACGAGCATACCGTCGCTTGCAAGATGTTTTCTGTCGCGTAATACAACAGACGCAACATCACCAACACCTGTGCCGTCAACCAGCACTCTTCCATGTGGAACAGATCCTCTTTTATTCACCGTTTTGCCTGTGAACTCTACTACTTGCCCTGTGTCCGCGATTATTATTTTAGAAGACTTAATTCCCATTTGCTTTGCAAGTTTTGCATGATTGCATAAATGTCTATGCTCACCATGTACCGGCATGAAGAATTTAGGTTTTGTCAGAGCAATTAACATTTTTAGTTCTTCTTGATATGCGTGCCCTGATACATGAAGCTCAGAAACCTTGTCGTAAATTACTTCCGCACCTCGTCTAAACAGTTCGTCGATAACACGACTGACTGTTTTCTCATTTCCGGGCACTGCAGAAGCAGATATAATTACTCTATCTCCTGCTTTAATTTCAACTTGCCTATGCCCTGAGAACGCCATTCTATATAATGCGCTCATAGGTTCGCCTTGACTTCCGGTTGTTATGATTACAGTTCTCTCAGGTGGCAAATCATTTATCTTGTTTAAGTCCATCAAAACACCATCAGGAATGCTAACGCAACCTAGTTCGGTAGAAACACGCAGTACATTTTCCATGCTTCTTCCTGTTATTGCAACACGTCTTCCGTACTTAGCTGCGCAGTCTATAACCTGCTGTACACGGTGCACGTTTGACGCAAAGGTTGTTACAATAATTCTCTGAGTACATCCGTTAAATAGCTCCTCAAATCGCTCGCCAATTTTACTTTCAGATGTTGAGTACCCTTGTTTTTCTACGTTTGTTGAGTCTGATAGTAACGCTAGTACTCCGCGCTTTCCTAACTCTCCAAAACGAGCCAAATCTATCATATCGCCTGAAACAGGTGTTGTATCTACTTTGAAGTCACCTGTATGTATTACTGTGCCATGAGGTGTCTTTATCGCAAGAGCAACTGCATCATGAATACTATGGTTAACATGTATCATTTCGATTTTAAAGCAACCTAGTTTTATGACATCTCCCGGCTTTTTTACTTCAAGGGTTGTTTTTTCAAAAAGACCATGCTCAACCAGCTTCACCTGTACCAGCCCCGCAGTTAGCGCTGTTGCATATATTGGCACATTTATTTCGCGCATAACATAAGGCAATGCACCTATGTGATCTTCATGTCCATGTGTGAGAACTATCCCACGTATTCTATTCTTATTTTGTACAAGATATGTAACATCAGGTATTACAATGTCAATGCCGTACATATCATCATCGGGGAATCCTAACCCACAGTCTACAACAATAATATCTGCACCGTATTCATACACGGTGAGATTCTTGCCGATTTCATTTAAACCGCCAAGTGCAAAGATTTTTAGTTTTTCAGCCATTTAGTAATTATTTCTCCTTTAAAATAGTTGTGCTCATGATTTTGAAGGGTTCATAAGCGATGTACAATGTACTCTACCCTTTGGTTACATTTCCAATCTGCCTTCAAGGGCACGCATTAGTGTCGCATCATCGACAAACTCCAAACTTCCGCCAACCGGGATTCCATATGCAAGGCGTGTAACTTTAACGCCAAATGGGTGAAGTAAACGTGAAATGTATCTTGCCGTTGTTTCTCCTTCAGTGTCAGGATTTATCGCCATAATGACTTCTTCCACACTGCCGTCTGAAACACGAGTTATCAACTCTTTAATTTTGATATCATCAGGTCCAATATTATTTATTGGTGATATTACGCCATGAAGAACATGGTATCTGCCACCATATTCATGTGCTCGTTCAATGGCAAGCACTCCTTTGGGATCAGGTACAACGCAAACGACACTGGGGTCACGCCTTGTGTCACGACAAACAACACAGACATCTCCGTCTGTAAGGTTCAGGCACACACCACAAAACTCAACACTTCGCTTCGCTTCAGTTATTGCATCAGCGAAAGAAAAAGCTTCTTCATCACTTAGTGATATCACAAAAAATGCTAGTCTTTGTGCAGTTTTGCGTCCAATTCCAGGTAATGTCGCAAACTTATCTATCAGATTTTCTAGTGCAGAGGGAAAGTAATTCATTAATCGCCCTCCGAAGATATTTGCGGGGATATTTGACGCAATTGCGATATATATGCAGTTTTATTATATGCGTTAAATAGATCGCTACCGGCAACTAATACATCAGCACCTGCATCTACGCATAGTTGTGCTGTTTCAAAGTTAATTCCGCCATCAACTTCCAATTCACATTTAAGCTTACGACTATCAATCATGTTGCGTACTTCTGATATTTTGGGGAGCATTTCGCTGATGAACTCTTGTCCGCCATATCCCGGTTCAACAGTCATCACTAGAATAATATCCAGTAAGTTAATGTATGGCAAAAGAGCTTCAGCCGGCGTATCCGGTTTTAACGAAAGTCCTGCTTTTTTCCCAAGCCCCTGTAGCTTGCCAATGGTACGATATATATTATCGGCATTTTCTGCTTCAACATGAAATGTAATAATATCGCCACCTGCTTTTGCAAACTCTTCAATATAGCGTGATGGTGAGTCAATCATGAGATGAATATCCAATGGCATTTCTGTAATTTTACGAACAGATTCAAGCACAGGAAAACCAAATGATATGTTTGGCACAAAATTGCCATCCATAACATCAAAGTGTATATAATCTGCTGTACGCACTCTTTCTATTTCATTTCCCAGCTCCGCAAAATCCGCTGTTAAAATTGATGGTGCTATTTTCGCCACGATTTTCATCATTCCTTTCGCCCAAGTTCCTTGCTAATAATACCGTAAAGTAGTATAATAATCAAGCGAAATAGATACAGATAACTATTTAATGTTAAATTAAGTCACTGATCATATTAGACATGCAGCGCGACGAAGGGTCTGTGTTATTCGATTTCCAAAGCGAGTTTGTGCGCCACACAAGCACGGTTAAGGCTATAAATTATCTGAAGCGCACATGTCTGAGCGACGAAATCGCTAATAATACAACCCTGAGTGCACGCGCACACTGATTCTCTAACCATTAACATAATTAATAAATATATACAAAACAAATTAAACTGAAAGGAATAATAAAATGTCTGAAATGAATGCTATGGAGTATGTGCCAACATTAACACTTGATCCTGATGGCGAAAACAGCCCAACTGCAGTTGCTATTCCTGCTGCAAATGCCCTTGAACTTAGTAAAGATGAACCCGCCGCAAATGCCCTCGACATCAGCCAACTGAGCGAAGAGGAGCAAAAGCAAATTCGCGATTTTGCAGATAAAATCGACATCACAAACACAAATGCCGTTCTAACATATGGTGCGGCTTCTCAACGCAACATTGCAAACTTCTCAGAAAACACTCTTAAGAGCGTTCGCTCTAAGGATATGGGCGAAGTCGGGCAAATGTTATCCGGGTTAGTTGTAGAACTTAGAGGCTTCAACTCAGCAGGGGAAGAAAAAGGTGGTTTCTTAGGGCTCAAGAGAAAAATCCGAAATAGAATTGCCACAATGAAAGCTGAATATGCTAAGGTATCTGTAAATGTAGATAAGATAGCTGAAATGCTTGAAAAGCACCAAGTCATTTTACTTAAAGATGCTGCAATGCTTGATAAAATGTATGATGTTAATCAAGCTTACTTTAAAGAGCTAACCATGTATATCCTCGCCGGTAAGCAAAAGCTTGAAGAATGCAAAAACGTTACATTACCCGAGCTACATGCAAAGGCACATGAATCAGGTCAGCCCGAAGATGCCCAAGCAGCTAATGACTATGCGAATATGATTAATCGCTTTGAGAAGAAGCTGCACGATCTTGAGCTGACACGTATGATATCAATTCAAATGGCTCCGCAAATTCGCCTTGTGCAAAACAATGATGTCTTAATGGTCGAGAAAATCCAAACGTCAATCGTAAATACTATCCCTCTTTGGAAAAGCCAAATGGTTCTGGCTTTAGGCATGCATAATGCGCAACAAGCTATGGAAGCTCAACGCGCAGTAACGAACATGACAAACGAACTTCTTACCAAAAATGCCGAAATGCTCAAAACCGGCACTGTGGAGATTACTAAAGAATCAGAACGTGGCGTAGTTGATATGGACACCCTAGTCAACACCAACCGTATGCTTATCGAAACACTGGAAGATGTACGCTCAATTCAATCAGAAGGCTCACAACGCCGTGCTGCCGCTGAAGTTGAACTAGGACGCATTGAAGGCGAACTAAAGCAAAAATTACTTGAACTAAGAGATAATAGATCATAGTAATAGTCGTTGACTTTCTCACAGCATTTAACACATGCGTTGTTTGTCAACATGGATATGGTTATAATGCACAAGATTTGTTGACAACATAACCAAACTTCATCATTCCACTTGTTAAATATACTTTAGTGGTGTAAAATTACACAAAATTTACAACATTAAGTAATGCTAGGTAAATGCTACATAAGCTCAATATTAAGATAAACCTTATTTATCTCATCCTGTGTTATTCCCAAATATCGCATTGTTACTGCAATAGAGCTGTGATTATATATATTCATTATAACTGCAAGAGACTTTCCGCTCTTATATGCCCGATACCCAAAAGACTTGCGCAACGAATGGCATGACACGTGAAAGTCAAACGACAAAGCGTCTGCTGCGCCACGAATTAGCCGATACGCTTGGATTCTGGAGATCGGCTTCTTGGTTCTGGAATTCTCGAAGATAAATTTCCCTTGTTGTGCATTATTTGGGATAAATAACATCAATGCCTTAACGACCTTTTTGTTAACTGCAATGATTTTCGACTTCTTAGTCTTTTTCTCTGTGATTGATATCGATGACAAAACTCGATGACGTTTGAAATCATAAACGTCATCCCATTTCAAACGTAGCAGGTCACTAATACGTAGTGCCGTGTAACAGGCCATAACAATGAGCACATGGTTTCGGATTTCTCCAAGATTTAAATAGTATTCTGCAAGTTTGCGAATGTCTTGTTTTTTTCGGATAGGTTGAGTCGTTTTCATAATTTGATAATCCTCCTTAATAATTAACGCCTATGTAACACATTTTTCATTTTGTTACATAGGCTTGTTTTTGTTAGTATTTTCAGTAGTTTAGCGTTTGTTGAGAGCAAATTTATATTGTCGTAATGATACTAATATTATACATAAAGTGATATAGTTTTTAAATTCCTGAACGCCTAGAGACTCTAGGCGTTTTTATGGTATAGTTGTGCTAAATATCCTCCGATGTAACATATTGAAAAATGTGTTTCATAAACCATGTTTAAGAATGACAATGTTGTACAGTGGAGGAAGCTAAAATTGGAAAACATTAGCAAGCGAATATTATCTTCAATAGACAACTCTCCACAAAGAGTAGCTATACAATACCAAGAAACAATATTGACCTATGCTGATTTGGGAAAACGTATTGAACAATATACGAGAACTCTAATGGATGTTTGCGATGAGCCGATAGTTGGTCAATATATTTTGCTTTATATTGACTCTCCTCTTGAGGCAGTGATTGCTCACCTTTCTGCTCTGGTTAGCTGTGCAATATGTGTTCCGTTGGATAAAAGTGCGCCAATGTCGTACTATTCGCTAAATCGCTTCAAAAACGTTCTGTGTATTATAACTGATGATGAAGAGACACAACATACTTCAGACTGTCCAATAATATATATACCTAACCTTGAAGAAAATGCTCAATCGGCGGATTTCGATAATAACTTAGAATATTCATCTTTAGTGTGTGAATATAGCCACTGTATTATGACTTCAGGAACGACAGGTGTTCCGAAAGCTGTTATGCTGAAGCAAGAGGCAATCATAAATCAAGTCGAAGCTAAAATAGAATTATTAGAGATGAATGACAACAGTAAAGTCTGTTTCACTATGAAATCATCATTTGTCGCTTCAATTTGGCAAATACTTGCAACAATTTTCGTTGGAGGAGTTCTGATTGTACTAAATGAGCAAACCTGTAAAAGCCCATACTTAACTCTAAAGAAAGCAGAAGAAAGCGAAGCTTCAATATTGTGTACTGTGCCTTCGGTTCTAAGGGGATTTCTCGCAACAAATGTTGGGGAAAGGCACTTTCGATTCAACAACTTGAGAACACTTGTTTTAACCGGAGAGTTGTTGCACTCAGACTTAGTTAATCAGTTCTATGAAGTACATCATGGTGTTCGACTAGTCAATGCATATGGACAGACAGAATGTTCTGATGATACATTTCACTATATTATACCAAGAGACTTTGACTTTAGAGGAAAACCGATAATTCCTATTGGTTATCCGATTCCAAATATTGAGCACTTTGTTTGCAGTGATGAACTAGAAAAGAGTGATGATAAAAAAGGCGAATTGTGTATCAAAGGAGTGTGTCTTGCAGGAGGCTATATTTCAGACGATGGGCAAATGATTGAGATTGTTGAGTTGTCGCCTGACTTGAATAATAAGAGTATGGTATTTTTTACAGGCGACTTGGTAACATATTGTGACGACGGATTTTATATTTGCCATGGAAGAAAAGATAATCAAATTAAGATTAACGGATACCGACTAGAACCCGAAGCGATTGAGGCATACTGTATATCAATTGAAGGCATTTTGGATGCGCTCGTTTACAAAACTGAAATGTCATCGGGAGCAACACTATCTCTAATGTATTTATGTAATGACGGTTTGGATGTGAGCGAACAGCAAATAAGAGATCATCTAGTTTGTAGGTTTCCTTCTCATATGATACCACGCACTATAAGGAAAACAGATAGTATTGCATACAGTAGCAATGGCAAGAAAATCAGAAATATTAGCATTTCGCATGAACAAGAAGATACCATAACAGAAGATGAAGCCATCGACACCATTTCAAAAATGGTATTAAAAATATTTAGCAGAACTACTGGACACGTGAATTCTGAAGAAAACAATCCGATTGATTTGCTAGATTCACTTCAACTTGTTAGTTTTTTTGTAGAGTTAGAAAATATTTTCAAAATTGAATTTGAAATTGAAAAGCTACAAGCTGGTGCATTCAATTCTTTAAGCGAAGTTAATGAGTATATATTAGAAAAAATTACTTTGGAGGATGCAAATGATTGAGATGTTGATGTCTAAAATTCATAGAGCAACTGTGACAGGTGCCGAGTTACATTATGTCGGGTCTATAACAATATCGCGTGAACTGGCTGATGAAGCAGGTATATATGAGTATCAAAAAGTAACCATTGCGAATATTAACAACGGAAAGCGATTCGACACATACGTAATTATTGCCGAAAATCCCGGAGTTATTTGCTTAAATGGAGCTACTGCCAGACTATCATGTGTTGGTGATCTTGTAATTATTATGGCTTATGAGTTAATAGAGAAAAAATACGCGCCGGAATATAAGCCAAAAGTTGTTTTTGTGGATACTGAAAATCGAATACTACCTTGTTAACTCCATAGGCAAAGAGGATTATGGCTATCAGTTTGCTGAAATGAATGAAGAAATAAGCTAGGTGAATATTGTATGGACAAGGATTTTATTATTAGTGCATTTAGGGATTCGATATCACATAATGAGAAATTCCATAAAGAGATATATGGCGAATTACCATTGCCTGGCAGCATCGAAGATACTGTATTGGCGCTATCATCTTTGAGCTTTGTTGAGTTATTAATTGATGTTGAGGAACGCATTGATTTTGAGTTTGCGGAAGATTGTATGACAAGCTCTAAGGTGAAAATTAGTGAACTTATTGAAATAATCGCAGAGAAATATCACACATGAAATTTAGGTCTATAGGGCGACCTGAACAAATATTAGCAACAGTAAAAATTCAATACTTTAATCAAGAAAGGACGTATCAAATGAATTTAGAACACTTAAAAGAACTTTTTGCAGAGTTAGATTATGATGAGTCCATTGAACTCGATGGGGGGAGCTGTGGGCGCCCCATACCTGGTCTTCCTTGGCCTGGGAAACTAGGTGGTTCTGGCTGTTAGTTACCTAATAATTGTTAATTATTGGCAGTAATTAGAGCTTCATGTTGCTTACCGAGTTCAAATCAATCGGTAACATTTCTGAATAAAGAGTACAAATGCCCTATATTGTCTCTTTATTCAGAAATATAGAAAAATATTCTCATTCATGATATTATTACTTCTCACATATTAATAAATAATTGTATAGGCGAGGTAAAAGGAGCATGTTTACAAAAAAAAAGGTTATTTTTTTATTAATGAGTTTGATATTTATAGTGTTCCTATCTTCTTGCGAAGACATTTCAAACGAAAGTTATCACACGAACAGTTCAGATGTACACATAGAGAATTATAGCGATACGAATGAATATGTCAATGAAGTCATAATTGAGTATGAAGAGTTGTATCAGGATGAAAGAACGACGCTTCAGATATTACTAGATGTAGCAAATGAGCATAGGCTTGGCATAAAAAAAGTTGATGAAGAAATAGTTGTCGAGCTTGCCTATAGCCGTGATTTCGTATTCTATGACAGAACGCCACTATTGATGAGTCCGTATGAGAGGCAACGTGTGATGGCCATTACTAGTACAGAAGAAGCTATTGAAGATGTAGAAGTTCTCTTTGAAATACTAAGGTATATATACGGACCATATCAATATTTCGGCGGTGATGGTGTCTTTGAGCCTGTAAAGGAGCAAATTATTGACGATATTATGAATGATAATATCGTCAGCAGTATGACATTATTATGGTCGATACACAGGAATCTGCTTCCTATAATTTCAGATAATCATTTTGGTATTGATGGTGTACGATACGGTCCGGAGTACACATTTCTTATAAGTAGAGACGCTTTCTTTGACAAGACAGGTCGAGGATTTCGTAATCGAGAGAATGGTTTATATATCGATGAAATAATGGGGCATGACTTGTTAAAGATCATGCGTCTTCAGCTAAATGAATATGGGCAACACTTTTATGGTCCCGTTTTGCAGCAAGAGGGTATTTCAACAGCCTCGCATACGATTACGATTTTGTATGATGATGGTTCAAGTGAGCAATTGGAACTTCGCTATGCACCAACTAATAGAAATATATTTCAGTCACCATCATCCTTAACTTATATAGATGGTATTCCTGTGGTATCTCTTGCGTGGATGATGGGCATGAGTGCAATACCGCTTGGAGAATATGCACATAATTTTCTAAGCTATGCAGTAGCATTAAGAGATGAACCTGTAGTTATTCTTGATTTGCGTTCAAACTCGGGTGGATCGCCTTGGATACCCTCAAAATGGATGTATCTGCTTACCGGTGAAGTAGTTGACGGCAATTTTATACAGTTTATTAACTGGAGCCCGGAGTACGAATACCCATGGAGGCCCTGGGGTGGTACACCGGAAACTGATCCATTTTACTTCTCAACGGAAGATGCGGATTTTTTGACACCTATCTTCCTTGAGCCGACTATCATAAATGGATTTGAAGTTTATAGATTCACCGACCGCTACATCATAGAGAGAGAACAAATTTTGATAGTGCTTATTGACAGGTTTACTTCGTCAGCGGGAGAGCTTTTTACAGATATGATTTTTAATGTAGAAAATACATTAGTCATAGGGCAAAATACAGAAGGAAATCTTATATCAGATATGACATATCCCAGATTACGTTTGCCAAATTCGGGAACAATCATCACTCTTGGAGGAAGTGTGTTTCTATGGCCTGATGGGCACTTTGCTGAAGGGGCAGGTATTGCTCCAAACGTTTGGGTTACAGGCTGTGCACTGACAGCAACTATTGCAATGTTAACGAATGACTAAGAAAAGATTGAACTGATATTCTGTCACTTACTGCTTTTATCGAACTATTTCTTAAAAGTAAACTCAAAGAATGGACTAAACAAAGATGCCTGTCACTATGAAGAACATAACACATATTTTTAGCGTTGATGATAACCAATACGCACTGGATTATCAAAACATCTTCTTTTGCCTTTTAGATGATGACACTAGAGTCGCATTAGAATGTGTTTTGTCGGATGCAATACATGAATCATCATCTGAGCTTGTACAAACTATAAAGTCGTTAATGAAAAGTGGATATTTTATGTCAAAGTATCCTGATATTACTGTTCCAAACTTTGAATATGATACATTAAATATTTCATTTGCTCCGGTCCATGATTGTAATTTCGCATGTAAATATTGTTATGCCAAAGGTGGTAAGGGCACCCAGTATTATCAAATGAAATACGACGAGAACAATATTAAAAAAATGTTGAGTTGTATTTATAAAGGAAAATATGCAAGTTATGAGAACTATAAATTTGACTTTGTAAGCGGTGGCGAACCACTTTTAGAATTCGACATTCTTGAATATTTTTTAAAAACGCTACGTAGCTATGACAGTGAATTAGACAAAAAAACTACTGTGTTGATAGTTACAAATGGAGCGCTACTAACAAGTGAGATTATACAAAAACTTGACAAGTACGATGTGTTTTTAGGAATTAGCATTGATGGACCCGAAGATGTTCATAATAGACATAGAGTATACAAAAACGGCAGCAATACATATAAGGATGTTGTAAACGGGATTTCTTTATTACGTTCATCAAAAAATATTTCGTCAAAACTCAAAGACGCATGGGCAATGTCTGTGATAACACGTAGTACCGGAAGTTTAGTAGATTTAATGGAAACTTGCATTGGTCTAGGGTTTAAGCGTATGCAAATGCAATTGTTGCGAGAAGCATACGAACATCCATTGGCTTTTCGTAAAAGTGACCTCTCTACACTAAAAAATTATTATAGAGAGCTAATAAATCACATTCTTTCTCATGCGGAGCAGGGCGACTTGTGTCGCATTAAAATGATTGCAAATGGCAACGATTCATTTGGGAAATTTATAGGCCGATTACTACTAAGAACACCAGTGTTCTACAGGTGCTTTGCGGGAAAAAACAAAATTGCTGTTACTGCAAGTGGTGAAATTTATCCATGTGACAGTTTTTGCGGAACTTCGGAGTATTCAATGGGCTTCATAGATGCTCAAAAAGAAAATACCGATGTGACTGAGTTATTTTTAAATGCACATGTTAATAACAGAGAGCGTTGCTCAAAATGTTGGGCACGTAATATATGTGGTGGCGATTGCTTCTATGATAGTTATCTAGTGAATGGGAATATACACGACCCAAATCCGATAAAATGTGAAATGAATCGTTTTTTTATTGAAAATGCTGTTGATTTACTTATACGTCTTCAAAAAATAAACCATGAATATATTAATCATCTTGCTAAAGTATTACATTTACAATGAGTATATGAAGGAAGTGATCTCACTTGTTAACTAAAGTTAATCAGCACAAGAACATCCCATACCGCACTTGTGCTCATATACACACCGAACTATTTAATAATTATGTATTCTATTTTGATTTATTTAATGATAATCATTTAACTATTCCTTATGATGCACACAAATGTATATTATCCGGACATCATAAAAATTTTGATGAGTGTGGAGAATATTTGAAGTTCACAATTGAGAAGCTGATGGCACTAAACTATATTGAACCTGATTTAACAAAAATACAAGTTGGTGAAGCTTCAGTATACATTCCTCACAAAGCTTGGAAGCCTGCGATACAATATGAGAAAGAGGATCTGCAATGTATTTTATCAAACGAGTACTTAAATCCAACTTTTTGTTTTGAATCAGTTAATAAACATAGTGATGAAAGAGCTTATGAGTATTTATGCGAGTGTAATTCATTAAGAGTTGCAATGCAAGCATATGGCATAGAGTTACCGTTACTGTGGATGAATTGCGGACTATTCGTTTTCGATGTTGATTTTGCTGACTCAGGCGAATTCGCTACATCATTTTCACGCCCTATGCTGGATACAAATATTATACCGATACTAGGCGAGGAAAAAAATGATTTGGACTGGGATATCATTGATGCTCATTTAGAGAAAAAGCTGCCGGTTTTATGTTCTGTAGATATTTATCACATGGCTTATGAAAGCAACATCTACTATCATACAAGACACGGAGCGCACAGAATAATATTATTAGAAAAGAGATGTGATAGTTATCTCATATTAGATTGGTTTCATCCTGGATACTTCTTTGGTGAAATGTCAAAAAAAGAACTTGAAGTAGCACGGACATCTAATAACGAAAAAGATTATGAAAGTGCTTTTAACGGTTATCCAATATTAGCTGCCTATAAGCTGCTCCATCTTGACAGATTTCCATTGAATCTCGATAAATTACAATACGTGAAAAACACATTATATGGATCAGTAAAGGCTCTATTACACTCAAATGGAGTAATTGCCTTTTTGAATGAAACGTGTCTAAATACTCCGGAGTGGCTGGGTACTCCGAACCACGCTGCATATAATAAGGCAATGGAGTCATTTTTCTTTTTTGGTTTAGAACTTAGGATACTTAAGCTATATTATGAAGAAATATTGAAATCAGAGGTATGTATTGAGCTCGACTTCCAAGGTTTGCTGGAATGTATTGTAAGAATTGAAGATTCTGTTGATTCACTTAAGTATAAGCTGATTGTTGCTTTAAGAAAGAGCAAAACAATTAACGATGATGAGTGGTCTGTGTTAGTAGAAGTCATAATTAGTCGACTTAGTGAATACTGTGAACTAATTATCCGGAATTTAAAATAAAAGCGAACCTGATTGATGTGAAGGAGCAGGGCGGTGATTAATGAACAAAAGTCGTTATAAATGCATACGCCAATATGATGCGAGCGATTGTGGAGCTGCTTGCCTTGCAACAATAGCCAAGCAGTATGGTTTGAAGATACCCATTACACAAATACGAGAAATTGCCGGAACAGATAAACAAGGAACAAATGTCTACGGTATGGTTTCAGCAGCTGAACAATTAGGATTTACAGCGAAAGGTGTAAAAATATCTGCTGGTGACGATGAAACAGATTTTGACCGAAAGTGTGAGGCATTATCTTCACAAATCCCATTGCCTGCTATTGCACATGTAGTAGTTGATGGTTCTCTACTTCACTATGTGGTAATTCATAAAATTACAAAAAAATGGGTAATAGTAGCAGATCCTGGCAAAGGGCTACAAAAGCAGAAAGTGAGCGAGTTCATTGGAGAGTGGAGTGGGGTATTGATTTTACTTGCTCCAAATCTAGAGTTTAAAAAAGGCGACCATACCAAGAGTATTTATGCGCAGTTTTTTAAGCTATTGATTCCACAACGTGGTCTCTTAATTAATGTTTTCTTTACATCATTGATTTATACTGTACTCGGCATTGGTGCGGCGTTTTACTTCAGATTTATGATGGATGATGTGTTGCCAAATATGCTTGAACGCAGTTTGACAGTTATTTCCATCGGGGTAATCGCACTGTATATTTTTCAGCATATGCTAAATGCATTTAGAAACCATATGCTTCTATACATGAGTCAAAAGTTAGATGTTAATTTGATTTTAGGATATTATCACCATGTCTTAGAACTGCCTATGAGTTTTTTTGGAACAAGGCGGGTTGGAGAAATAGTAACTCGCTTTATGGATGCGTCGAAGATACGTGAAGCGATAACTGGAGCCTCTCTCACTATAATGATTGATATAATTATGGCTGTTATTGGTGGGGTTATCCTATACATACAAAGTCCGCAAATGTTTATTGTTGCGGTTTGCATTTTAGTTCTTTATGGAGTAATTGTGTTTTCATTCAATAAGCCATTGCGTGATATTAATGAAAAAACCATGGAGGAAAATGCGCAGCTAACATCGTATTTAGTAGAGTCATTAAATGGTATTGAAACTGTCAAAGCATTTAACTCAGAGCGTTCGACTAAAATTGAAACAGAAAAAAGATTTGTGAAGCTACTTCGTGCTGTTTTCAAGCTTGGTTGGCTTCAAAATATGTCTGGGTCAATGAGTGGGCTGGTTGCTGCAGTGGGTGGTGTAGTGGTGCTTTGGGTAGGTGCGATTGGTGTGATGCGTGGATATATGACAATTGGTGGCTTGCTAACATTCAATGCACTTCTCATATATTTTCTTGACCCTGTAAGAAACTTGATTGATCTGCAGCCTACTATGCAAACAGCAATTGTTGCATCAAACAGGCTTGGTGAAATTCTTGACTTGGAACTGGAAAAACCTGAGAATGAAAACAACAAAATTGTACTAAGCTCATTAAAAAAAACTATCAAGTTTGAGAATCTCAATTTTCGCTACGGCACTCGACGACTAGTGCTTAAAGACCTTAATTTTGTGATTAAATCAGGAGAAAAAATTGCTCTTGTTGGTGAAAGTGGTTCTGGGAAAACTACACTTGTAAAGCTGCTATTGAATTTCTATCCGTGGGAAAAAGGTGACATTGTTATAGGTGATTTTAGCCTTAAGGATCTGAGTATCGAGGCTCTAAGAGAAAAAATAGCATATATATCGCAGGATGTGTTTTTGTTTTCTGGAACAATTTATGAAAACTTAACATTAGGTATGGAGAATCCTAATATGGAGGATGTTGTCCGAGTTGCTTCGATGACGCAGACGCACGAATTTGTCAGTGATTTACCGCTACGTTATGAAACGATGCTTGAAGAAAATGGCGCAAACTTGTCAGGAGGACAAAAACAACGTCTGGCAATAACACGTGCACTATTGAAAGAGCCCGATATATTGATAATGGATGAGGCAACGAGTAATCTTGACAGTATAACTGAAAAGGCAATCAGTCGTATGATTGATGAACAAACTTTTGGAATAACCACAATCATCATTGCACATAGGTTAAGTACGATAATGCGTTGCGATAAGATATATCTTATGGAGGAAGGGAAAATAGTGGAAGCTGGTAACCACACAGAACTAATGGAAGCAAAAGGACGTTACTATGAACTATGGAAAGAGCAAGTTCCTGATATGCATGAAGCGGTGATAGCATGAACAAGGTAATGCTTAATGATATTTCTGAATTATCAGATAGTCGTGAACTACTTACGGAACGACCACATAGATTTGTTTCCATATTTGCATACATTCTAATAGCATTGCTTGTTTCAGCACTTATATGGGCATTTGTTGGTGAAGTTGATATATATGTTCGTGCACATGGTGAGGTGCGTCCTAATGATGCAATTAGCACTGTCCGCAGTACATTTTCCGGCAGGATACTTGAAACCAACATAGAAGACGGTATGCCGGTGCAAAGAGGCGATATTTTATTTATCATTAATGCACAAGAACATTTGGATACATTAGAAATACTGGAGAGACAATATGCTGTTGTTTACACAGAGGTAGAGAATCTTCAACTATTTCGAGAAAGCGTTATTTTAGGCGAAAACTTATTTGATTACAATGACCCTACACAACTGGATTATTATTTTAGGTTCCAAAAATATTTGACGGACATTGAGGTTGCTATTGAGCAAATCTCAAATATGAACTTCGACATTGATCGATTTTTTACGGATGCACGTGTTACACGTGATGCTGCGGTGACTAGTCGTAGTCGTACTAGCGGAGAACTTTATGCTTTACAACGTTTACTTGATTCTTTTGACTACGGGAAGAATTTGGTGCCGAATTGGAATGCTGAACAATATAGACGGTTCATTGATTTTGAAATTAATATCGATAGGCATGAGAGTGTTATTAATCTAAGAGGTGCTACCGCATATAGAATGGAGCAATTATATGAAGTGGGCGGTGTGTCACGTAATGAGCGAGACGCAGCTTTACTTGACTATTACTCAGCAATAACAGCACGTGATAGCTACATAAATCAAACACAACTGTTAGTTTTGCAAAACATAACTGGTTTAGAATGGAATCTCTCCGATTTTAATTCTGCGATCCGTGGTGCAGATTCTATGCTAGAGTTGTCTGGAGCTGGATTTAGTGAAGATCTGCTTAGAGAAAGGCATATGCTTGATACGTTGACATCTATATCCAACGAATTGTTATCACTGCAAAACAATCGCTATACACTACAAATGGACATAGGGAGTCTGAGGTTGACCATAGAGGAAGCTCAAGTAATATCCCCAATTGATGGCGTAGTAAGCATGTTTGGCGAACTAAACGTCGGAGATTTTGTACAGACGGGTATGGACATAGCGACAATTCTTCCTGTAACCGATGGTGAGCATCGAGTAATGTTATTAGTGTCAAATGCGGATATTGCAGAGGTCGATGTAGGTCATGTAATTTACTTTAGATTCGCGGCACTGCCGGTTACGGATTTTGGTGAAATGTCTGGAAAAGTTACCAGAATTTCAACAGATGCCCAAATTAATGAGGGTGGGCAGAGCTATTTCGTGGTTGAAGCAGAGATGGATGGTGGTTCACTTTCTGACAGAAACGGTGTTGAATCAACGATAAGGGTTGGTATGGTCTGCGATGCCCGTGTTATCACGAGGACTCAAAGGATTATATTCTGGGTGCTGGAAAGATTAAATTTTGTCGACTAAAAGGGTGTTTGTGATGAAAAAGAAAATTAAGTATTTTACAGTTGTACCATGTATTATAGCTTTGTTGTTGATTGGATTGCCCTTTGCTGTAATGGGTGAGCAAAGTATATTTGATGAAATATCTGATTATGAAACGTCTGATGAATCAGACGATTATAGTCCAGCGTCTGAGTATGAAGGAGTTGATGATTCAGAAAATATGAATGTTCGAGAAAACAACCCCCGCACACATGAAAATGACCCAGAAGCACTCATATTAGAAATGCAGGAGTACATCAGTCAGTTACAAATGCATGTGGTTGATTTACAAAATAGCATGTATCTTATTTTGGGAGTTATTTCTGACACCCAAATTAGCGATGAAATTGCATTACAGCAAACAGAGCAAATCGAAGTGTCAGAAAGACTTATGTTTCAGATAGAGTATTATAATATTAGTGCTCTGCTGTCGAGTTATGAACTACTGAAACGAAGTATAGTGCTTTCTGAAAGAGAACTGGAAGTTGAGCGAGTGCGATTGTCGCTCGGTGAAGTCACACAAAATGGGGTTAATGCTTTTGTTGTACAGTTGGCAACTCTCAATCGTCAGAGTGAAACAATTACGGAAGCGTTACAAATAAGAATGCAGCTTGTTGAGCAGAAGAGAGGTTTGCCGGGATACGAATTCATCGGTGATTATACAATTCCATTAACAAGTTCTCCGCGAGCAAACTCACTAGATGCATTAACGTCCGGTGTAAAAAACAACAATATTTCATTACTCAGTTTTGAAGGGGAAATTGATCATCAGAATAAGCTATTAGCAGAACTGGTCGATAACGATGTCGATGTTGCGTTAATAGATGCTGTGAAAATGGAAATTAATCGCTTAACCACAGAGCAGGGATTTCTTAGAACTCAACTTGAGCTATCTGCAGCAGCTTTGTGGATTTCTTATTTAGAGATAAAAACTGAATATGAGTTAGCTGAAATTATGCGACCACTGTTTTCTGCAAGATTTGAGCTTATAGAAACCCTATATTACTTAGGCGAAATTAGCACTCTTGAGAAACTTAGATTGGAACAAGAAGTGCACGGAGAAATACACCGATTGGATTTAAAAGCAGTAGAATTTGCAATTGTTGTTGCACAGCTGAATGCTATGATGGAAGGTGTTGTTAGTTAATATAAATTTTTCGTGTGTTGAGTTAAAATAATAAATATAGTTTAAGGAGCTATGATTATGGATATTAGAAAATTATTATTAAATGAACCTGTTATTAATACATACCCATATGTAACAAATGTTTCTGCAATTATTGGACAAAACGAAAACATAATGAATTGGATTTATAGTTTTAATATTCAAAGTTCTGCATTTATTGCGACAGAAAATGACTACACAGACATATTTTTTGATTTTACACCAAATGATTTATCTATTTTTGAGTGTCCTTTTATTAAAATAGAAATAGTGTCTAGAGAATTTATTGCAAAAAAATACGACAGTTTCTACGAATTTATTGTTGAAAGTGTAAATATGGGGCGCTATGTGTATGGGGTGCTAAATCAATATTGGTTTTTTGATGAAAAAGAATATAGGCCGCTTTACCACGATACTTTTATCTTCGGTTATAATAAGCTTGATAATACGATTGACTTGGCGGATTTCACGTTTACTGGAAAATATTCTACAATAAAAATCCCTGCACAATCAGTAAACAAGGCGTTTGAGGATGTTCCAGTGTCTGACGACAATGTGTTGATGAATAATGGTGGCTTTATTCTATTTAGCAAGGCGGATGATGTAATATTTGATTTTGATGTAAACTTAGTCAAAAGGCTTCTCACTGCATACCTACATCCAAAATCATACTATGATATTTCTACATGGCGAGTAAATCATCGTATGAATGCGAAAGGAACACCGTGGCATGGTGCAGTTCCTTGGTATGGCATTGACGTGTATGAAGTTCTCATTGACAGAGTTCAAAAACTCTCTAACGAACGAATAACGTTTTCTGATATCAGGAATATGCATGTGTTATATGAGCATAAAAAGTTAATGTTCAGCAGAGTTGTTTTTATGGTTGAAAGTGGATATTTGAGTATTTCAAAAGATGAAATTGATAGGTTTGAAAAATTATCAAATGAGGTTAACTTCGTTAAGATGATTATGCTTAAAGAGTCGGTCAAAGACAGAATGAGTGATGACAGTTTCAGAAAATGTATTAACACCTTGCAATATATAGTTGGAGAAGAAAAAATCCTATACCAGCTAATTATCGACAATATAAACCCATTATGATTATGCACTCATTACGCCACAGAGCATTGTATAAATTCGATAATGATAGTATGTGTGCATTTGCTGAGATGTTCCCTTATGCCATACTTAGTGAGTTGTACGAAGTTTTAGTAGCCTTAATTGTCAGAATAATAGGAAAGACCGGAAAAGTTTTATGAATAAAGGTGCAGCAGCGAAAATACGATTATCAATTATGCCCTTTTGGAGTCCACTCACACCTCCACTGGGCATTTCATGCCTAAAAGCTTATCTTGAGCAATATGGATATGATATTCACACAAAGGATTACAACACAATTTCAGCTCTATATGCTTATGGTAACCAGTATATTTCATTAATAAAATCTTTTATTCCATCAAATGAAATTGGCAATGTTTCTATGATTGGGTATGATATATTAGCTTTACATTTGTGTGCTTATAATAATCGAGAAAATAACGATGATTACTATGAGTTGGTGAGATTGCTAATACTCAAGAACTTTTTTCACAAAGCAGACGATGGTTTTGTGGAGGATCTCTGTAAACTTGTAGATTGTTTTTATAAACTTTTCTCCGAACATCTCATGGCGGAACTAAATGAAAATGAAATAGATATATACGGAATATCTTGCTACAGTCTGACTCTCGGTCCGAGCATTTTTGCTTTTAAATTAATAAAAAGTAATTATCCCAACATCAAAACGATAATGGGTGGCGGAGTTTTTGCAGATCAACTTTCACCGAGTTTTGTGGATTTTGCGGAGTTCACTGAAAAAACACCATTCATTGATCATTTTGTTATTGGCGAAGGAGAAATCCTATTTCTTAATTTAATACGCTCGAATTTCCATAATTCACCCCGAGTTATAATTAATGACAATTTAATTGAAAAAGTGTGCTTGAATAGTGTGCCATCTCCGGATTTTTCAAACTTCGATATGAGTTCATACCCTCAATTGAGTGCATATACTTCAAGAAGTTGTCCGTATCGGTGCGGATTTTGTAGTGAAACAATGCAATGGGGAGAGTATCGCTCAAAAGAGAGTAAAGATATTGTGCATGAGTTACGAAGTATGGTTGATAGATATAATAAGAATATTATTGTATTTGCAGACTCATTACTGAACTTAAATATTGATGCGCTTGCAGATGACATGATTTTACAACCTCAAAATGAAAAACTATATTGGGATGCATATTTACGAGTATGTGATATGGCGAACAGCATGGATACGGTTACTAAGTGGAGAAAAGCAGGTCTTTACCGAGTAAGACTTGGTGTAGAAAGCGGATCACAAAAAGTTTTAAATCTAATGAATAAGAGAATAACTGTAGAAAACATAAAAACAAACATAAAAACTTTGGCAAAAGCAGGCATTAAAATTTCAACATACTGGGTGGTTGGATATCCAGGAGAAACGGATGAAGACTTTGAGGACACATTGAAATTACTCAGAGAGTTAAAAGAGTATATTTATGAGGCGGACCCTCATCCATATTACTTTTATCCTAGTGGACAAGCTGAAAAATTTGGAGAAAAATATAATTATGAGAGAGTGTATCCAGAAAATTATTGCAAAATGTTAATGTTCTCTACTTGGCAATTAAACAAGGAGCCATTACGTGAGAAAATATATGAGCGGCTGCAATTGTTTGACCAGTGTTGCAGTGAATGTGATATACGAAATCCATATTCTTTAATGGAGATATATCGAGCTGATAAAAGATGGAAAAATATTCACGCATCGTCTGTACCTATGATGCATGATCTAATCAATAAGGGTGTTGACATTGTCGATGAGTATCGAGACTGTATTGTTTTAAAGCACAATAATCGTAATTTGTAGATTAATATTTTCTATAGCATATTTGTTGATTTGATTTTTGTTCAGAGAACATGAAGTAAAGTGATCAACAAATAGCTTGATTCTTGGAGCAACGGCATCACAATAGTTAGCGATAGTTTGATGAGAAACCTCGACACCATGTATGTCATACATAAGAGCAGCAGTCTTTCGAAGTGAAAAGCCATAGTTAATGTGGTAAGTCAAAATCAAATCCCGCACATTAGAGGATGTTGAAATATTGGGTAGATTGACGATTGGTACATACTCATTTTATATAGAAAGCGGAGTGAGTTTGAAGTGAAACTTCCTGTAGCGCAGCCTGAACTCGGACGCATTGAAGGCGAACTAAAGCAAAAATTACTTGAACTAAGGGATAATAGATCATAGTAATAAGTCGTAAATAAAATTTAAAGCATTAAAAAAGATTCTTCGGGCTGTGATGCCTTCAGAATGACAGGGGATAATATTTTTTGTGTCATTCTGAGCTATAAGCGAAGAATCTTTTTTACTGCAATTTTTGAAATATAAAACGGCGATTCAGGGGATCCCGAGTCAAGCTCGGGAGGACGGGTCTTTCATTTTGTTTTTCTATTAAACCTACGAGAGCATATTAAACTTTCAGTAGTGCGTTGTGTAACTCATCAGCAGATTTATAACGTTGTGATGGCACACTTCTCATTGATTGCTCAATAATCGCAAGAATGTCTTTACTAAAACCTTTTAGCTTTGTTATATGACTAACGCCTTCTGCTCCCATAGGTGGACGTATTCCCGTAAGTAAGTGGTACATTGTCGCACCAAGACTGTAAATATCAGAGAGCTTCCAATCGATATCACACATACTATGAATGTGATGCTGTTGTTCATTTCTATTTTTACACTGCATAAAGTATGCGTATTGCTCAGGAGATGCGTACCCCATACTGCTACTTGCTACACCTGTATGGTTGCCGATTACTAAGGCAGAGTTAAAGTCGATTAAACAAATGTCTTCACTAGTTGTCAACACAATGTTAGCAGGCTTAATATCTCGATGGCAAACATTATTACTATGAATTGTCTGCAATGCGACTGCTAACTGTCTGTACCATTTTAACACCTGCTTTTCTGTAAATATGTGGCCATCTTTCAAGAGTGTATCAAAGCTCGTCCCTTCGATAAATTCAAGTATTGTGTAACTTTGATCATCACAAATCAGAAAATCAACTACTTGTGGCAAGTATAAACTCTTCATATTCTTCAAGGCTTCAACCTCGTTGCGATGCCATGCAATTGCTCCAGCTGAACTAATCTCTGCAGTTTTTATTGTTACATATTTTCTCAATCGCTTATGCCAAGCCTTGTATACAGTACAGCTACCGCCCCAGCCTAGCTTTTCTTTTATGCGATAGGTTCGATCAACGTATGAGTTTTTAGCTTGCTTCCCATACATAATCAGCACCTGAATTTCCAAAGGACACCCGACAACCTTTTTCTAAGCCGTGCGGTGTGTTTGGCGGAAGTTTTTTGTCATTCACAAAAGTGCCCGCACTGGAAGATAAATCAATAATTTTATATCCATCACCATCACGCTCGATTACAGCATGTCGTCTGCTAACCGCTTTTGTCTTTTTCTCAAACTCGAAGTTAGATTGCTGTTTCCCAACAGCAGCGTCGAAACGACCTATCGTGAATATTTCGCCTTCACTAATTGGTATTTGAATGGTTGGAGGTAATTGTGCATAACCTATGTATCTAAGGACCGGACCTTCTGAGATCATCTCATTTTGTGTTATCTCTATTATTTCATCTTGGTCAGATATTAAGGTCGGCTCATAATTAAACAATGGTGTGATTGACGGTTCTTGGTCGAAGTCGGAGTTAACTGAGTTAAATCCATTCTCCGAAATAGGTTGCACTGCACCTTTTTTCTTGCCTCTTCCGCTGAATATCTTATACCCTTTAGACCCTCTGGATTCTTTCTCTTTATTTTTGCGTTCAGATTTAGGTTTAAGCATTGATTTAAAATCGATAATTATGTCATCATCAAAGTCATTAGATTGTGAAGAAACTGCATTCTCATTAGTTTTTTCAAACTCATAACTTTCAGCGCCAAAACCCTCTACAGCTGCAGCTTGCTGAACTTGTGCTCTCGGCTCTTTCACGCTACTTTGCTCTTCCAATTTCACAGTGTTTGACAGCGGTGTTGCCGTTGTCATCACCAGCTCAGGCTTTGTATCATTCTCCGATTCATGCTCTGCCAGCATTTGTAAGAACTCTATAGGATCGTAGTCTTTAATAATCGCTTTGAGGATTTTGTTTTCTAATGTAGCGTCAGAAACCGTTATCATTTTTGACACATCAACAGACATTTTGTAGAAGTCTTCAGAGTTTATACTTGCTCTCATTGATGGTATATAAATATAGCTACATGCATTTCTGTTTTTATCGTAATAGAGATAGTCTGCACTTAGTACAAATGAGCTTGGATTCATGAACCAGTCTTTGCAATCAAGTAGCGGTCTTAGCAAACTTTGCCACAATTTGGAATATTCTTTGGGAGCTACCTCTCCTGCAAAGTACTGTAGCTTGCACTGCGTGCCAATTTTATACGTAAGCTCAATATACCCACCCTCTGCTTTGTAGTGGAAAGGAACTATAAACTCCGGACAATCTTTTTGTATAGTTCGTAATGCATTATAGTCTATTTCTTTTTCAGGCACTCTTATAGTGAGTGATGAGCCAGTCAAAAAGTCATTTTTATTTTGAATTTCATAAGTCATAAACTTAAACCTCTCTTATACTCTATTAATGTTATAAACTGCCACCCTCGATCTGTTCGTACCGGTGCGCTTCCGTCCGAGAAGCTCTTTGCTTCAAGAAACTCTGCTTCGATAACCAAATGTCCATATAAGCTAATGTATCCCCAGAGCTCTCCGATTTTTACCGCTCCCAAGTGTTGACCAAAAGATAGCGCATCATCATATATAAACGGCGTTACTTCAACACCAGTATTATCAATATATCCCCATTTGCCGTTTTTCTTTACCGCTGCATATCCCTCATCACTAAAGGGGCGAGCGTTTTCATATGCACTTCCTACAATTTCGTCACCATTAAACAAATATATATGCTCTCCATCTCGGATAAATACAACGCCCTGTGCATAACTACGCCCAAGTTCATCTCGAATTATCTCGTCATATTCAGGTTCTATCAGCCACTTGTTATTCAGACCAATGACCCCCCATTTACCATCGACCTTAGCTGCTACATACCCGCCTGAATGCATTCCAATATCTTCAAACACATTGGAGCCAAGCTCAAATTCTCCAGATGCTCGGCGCCATCCATCATGAAATCTCAGGGATATACGATCATCTGCATAGTTACTAATAGCAAGTACATCTTCATGTGTAACCGCTATTTTATTGTTGCTTTTATCAACCGCATAAACCCTTGTGCCATCTACCACGACTGCTCTACCTTTACTGAACGTACTAATCTCATCATACTGACATTCAATCATTACAATGCCGTCAGAATTTGCAATACCCCACTTACCATTGTCTTGTACCTGAATAGCACCTTCAAATATAGACGTAACGTTCTCATATGCTGCGCGACTTATCTCAAATACATAACGTGAATTTTCATAAAGCGTGACAATGTCAGAATCTCCTGTTTTCTCTATTCCGGCTTTCAAAACTTCAAGCGCTTCTTGGGTTTTTGAAACACTTAGATAGTAGTTTGCCAATTCCATAAAAACATCAGGCGCTGCATCACGTCTATTAATTTGTTTTTCTAGCAAATTTGTATATCTTCGAGAAAACCCTGTATTGTGAATAAGAGCTAGATATGCTCTTTTTAATTCAGTTTCAGCAGTTAGTGTATGCTTTGTGTCGTACCCTGCAGCTTCTTCAAGCAATGGGACAGCAGGGCTATATATATCGTCTGCCATAAGCGCTCTGGCTTCACTTACTAGAGCAGCTTGTTTCTCAGTAGTAGACTTTGAATTAACTGCAATCACCCATGCTATAATCAGCAATACACAAAATCCTATGCCAATAAATATTCGAGTCGTCTTTTTCAATATAGCAACCAGCCCTTTAAATTAATAATGTAATCATAATTCCAACAAATAGAAATGGTGCCAGTGGCAACGTACCTTTTCTATTAATTTTCTTTGTCAAAATCAAAATTAATCCTACTATTGCTGCAAGCACCGTTCCATAAAGTATTGTAGGCAAAACTTCCGAAAACCCTAAGTACAACCCTGCCACAGCCATGAACTTTACATCTCCTCCACCCAAGCCTTTTCGACTGAGTAAATAAACTGCGAGAAAAACTCCTCCAGCCAACAATAACCCAATGATGGAATCCAGTAATAATCTGATCCCATTTTCTATATCTATAAAGAGCATTGGAACAATCAAGCATAACCATCCGAGAATCATTGCTAATACGAGCATGTTCGGGATTCGTCTTGTGTTAATATCGAAAACCATTGCAACATAGCTTGCTATGAGTAGCGCTGAAAAGTTGAGGATATGGAACAATGTAAGCTCCCCCGCTCTTATTACAAACCAAGCAGTAATGATAGCTACTAAACCCACAGCATATAGTGCAATTTTATTTTTACTTATTTTCATTTCCATTTTCATCATTTTAGCCCTATCCAAACTTATATCCCTCTCCGCTTCCGCCCAACCATGCTTTTGTTGTAGCAGTCTGTGTTATTCTCAATGTTGGTCCAAAAGAGAATCGTATCATTCCAAATGTGTATTCAACCTCATAATTAACCGTTAACCTTACGTTGCCATCTTTATCAACAATATAGCAGTCACCAAAATTAAAATTCGTGACCATAACACTATCAAGATATTCATCCCCCGACATGGTGCCATTGGCCAAAAAACGTCCCATCATAGGTCGTGCTAATTGCTCAACAGCTAGTCCTTGTAGTTCACTGACCCCGAAATTGAGAAAACTCTGTATCATACCTTTCGGATCACCTACTGCAGACTCTACGGATGAAAGGATTCTTTCCCCATCATCAATGCTTATAGTTCCTCTCGAAAGCGACTCAATCCCATCAAATACTGCATCAATGCTTTCTCTGGCAGCGCCGGCTTTTTCATCCGCTGTCATAAGACCATCAGCGACACCTGTCGTATGCAATACATAACTATATATAGACAATGTCATTGCCGTCTGCGTTAAAGCATTATGCACCCTCGCCTGCAGAGTCACAATATTCACAAGACTCAATATTGATATAACGAGCAGCAGAAAAGGAATAAACGCCCCTACGGTTTCAACAACAATATATCCACCCTCATCTTTTCGCATATTATAATCCTCTTTAATACCCCCTGTGGTCTGTTACAACTACAGGCATTGTTGACGGCATGCCTATGCCCCTTGAATCCGAAAAGTTTTGTGCAAACACCATTGATAGAAATAACATTCTCATATCGACGGTCGTGGTAATACTAAAGTCTGTTTTCATGTCGACCAGCTTGAAGCGCCCTTCATCTGATAGTGCACCTGTCATCTTTTCTTCATCACTGAATATTCCACCTTTGTAATTGATAACATTCCACTCTATTAAGTCCGCAGTACGTGCTGTGAGCTCTGTTCCTGTGTCTGAGCCAAACAACCCTTTTGCGATAAAGAAAAACAGCATATAATTCGAGTACGTGAGCCCCTTGTCATTGGATTGCTTGTCATTACTTACGGCATCCGTAGAAATGTTGCCAAGTGCGTTCACAATTCCACTGGGACTACATATCCATTCCCCTGACTTTGCGCTTTTAATAAGAGGAACTTTCTTGCCTGTCCTTAAGTTGGCTACGTCTATTGCTGATTCTGCCGCTACAAAGGCTGCACGTGCCAGCTCGCTCAATATGAGTGCTAGTGGTGGGCTCCATGCGAATGCTGTTCGTATGCCATTTACTACAGTGTTTACTTCACTTACGCTGAATACAGTTATGTAATTACAAATCAGTCGCACTACGAAAATAAGTCTTGTTACAGCACTAAGGTTGTTTGAAGCATTATTATCACCTTTATATAAATACTCCCATTCTGACTGAAAAAAGTAGTTCACTTCCGGGCTCATTGGTACGCCTGTTATGGTCTTTGGAAAATTGATCTCTCCAACTTCATCACGACTTTTCCCATTGGTATCCGGTCGAGCTGTTGTATAATTTGAAAACATAGATGTACAGTATGTCAGCAAAAGCAAATAATCTGCTGCTGCGGTCACGCTATTAATCGGGTCAGATAGCACATCTGAAATCGGTTCATTTTTTGATTGTGGAATAATGTCCGCAATATCTCGCATGTCCATTGATTCAGAATCGGATTCTCCACCACCACGAACATACATTGCTCCAAGAGGATCATTCGTAAGCCCTGCATATGCTGTAGTTACAATGTCAAGCAGCTCATTTATCATGTTCTTCTGCTTCTCTTCGGCATCTGAACCACTTGCTTCATCTTGATCTTCATACATCTTTACAGGTGGTATATCAGGCTGATCCATCATTTGCTCTAACTCGTCAAAGAATGCCTTGTGATCATCCCCACTCTCTGCGAATTTTATAAATCCTTCTGGCATATTATATGTGACATTGTCGCTTGTATAGCGTCCAAAAGTTGCTGCACGACTTCTATCTGATGAAGTTGCTGACGACAGATTAAAGGTGGAATCTGTTGTAATATTTTCTAATTGTGTACGTGTCAAACTTGCACCTGAAGGATTGTCTTTGTTTCTGTATACAACACTATCCAACATGGGCTTAACAACTTCATCTATATAGTGATATCCATTCTCTTTATATGTATCTGAAAGGCCTTCAAGGTTATCCCATTTTAATATATCTCTATATCTCTCAATTATTGACTTTGGCGGCGAGCCTGTTTTCTCTGTAAGTGCTTGCTTTAATTCGTCATTACAATCGCCGTTCAGTACTCTATCTTCAAAATCGTCCACTTTTCTACGTAGCTCTGCGTTCATGCTGTCAATTTGACGTGCAATGGCTACTACATTATCAAGCACTGGTTTATGCCTGTCGGCACGTTCTATTGATCTTTCAATTGTTACATTAAGACCTATAGGATTTCCTCCGCTTTGCCACCCGCCATTACTCCATGAGCTCCCTGTAGGTCCGCCTATGGTTCGTGATCTTATGTTTACAAGTATTGCTCTATATCTTGCTGCGTGATCATCTCTTGAGCTTTCATTTCCATCATCTATAGCTTTTTCCCACGCCTCATAACATGCTCTTAAACTTGCAAATTCATCTCGTATAGCCCTCAAAACACTTGAAACCTGTGCGACAGTCACACCCGCAATTCCATCAACCACTTGAGTACATTTATCTCCTGAAATAATTGCATCATACAGTTCTTTGTACTTATCATGTAGCTCAGCAATTGCATTCTCGATTTCAAGCTTATCCTCAATAACTCCTGTGTCTTCCTTGTATGTATTTGCACTATTTGAGCTAAGAGCTTCAATTATATCTTGCACTATGATTACAGGACCGCGAAACTTCATATACTCTTCGATTTGCCTGCGTAATACATCTTCATTACGTAGATTCTTTCCGTCTGCAAACTCCGGCTCTTCAAATGAAATATTGCTCCCATAAAATAGTTGTAATGTGCCTAAGGATCTGTCTTGCTTTGAGTCACCAAATATAGAAGCTTCAATATAGTCATTTAATAAACTCCCTAAGATCGGATCGTCCTCTGCCACCCCAAATAATCCATATAGATCATGGAGAAGAGCATTGTACTGGGTTAGCACGGAGTTTGCAGCCAGCTGGTTTGCATCTTGAACAACACTACGTGCTGTGTGCATTCTGGCTAAGTCCACAGCGGTTCCACTAACAAGAATGGCCGGTATGAGTAGCAGTGTGATAAAAACCGTTACTGCACCTTTTGTATTTTTAACAAACCTTCGCATACTTACTCTCCCTACACTAATCCTTATTAGCTACCACCCTAGAATTCCTGACACCTTCTCACCAAATGTGCCGATTGCATCTGTCAATCCATGTAAGTTATATTTTTCAATAATGAAGTTTAAAAAGTCACTCGCCATGTCCACATTTCTAATAAATTCATCTCCATCAGGCACAATGGCAACTGATGTTGCTGTTAATGCAATTGTTTCCGGAAATCCGATTCGTGATAAATTTACAGGAATTGTTATCTCTCGTGTTGCTGTCACAATAGCTTCTTTATATAAAATTCTATCGATAATTTGACTTTCCGTAATTTCAAGATTTCCTGCTCTCGATCCAATTCCTCTTCTTTCAAACTCGATAACTATTGCTTCTCCTTTTGATTCTAAATCTGTACTTCTCGTGAAAAAATCAACATATACATTTTGTAAGTTTCTCCCGTTATCTTCACGATAGTATGAGTAATTGTCCTCGTTAAAGAAGAGCCACGTGTCACTTTCTTCCACAGCTAAAGCTGTTGCTGCATATTGGGTTGCTCGTTGCAATACCGCCTGTGTTGGCAAATACATTGCAATCAACACAAGTGCTGCAAAAATCATGATCATAATCGGAAAGAGTATCGTCGCTTCAACCACTGCATCTCCATTTGTATCTCTTAATATGAAGTGCATAATTTTTGAAACATGAGTTTTCTTTTCAGTTTTTTCACATGATTTTTGCATAGTAAAGTCCATTTCTTTCTGTAATTTGAAGCCACAATTCATCCGTGAAAAGAAATGGACTTTTTGTGCTTCAATTTAAATGCCGCCTGCTGCTCCTGTTATTCTTTCCCATAGTTCTTGAAGCCAACCACCAAGCAAGCCCCAAATTAGTACTATTGCCATTACTGCAACTAAAATAAGCAGTATCGCCACTACCACGCCTGATAGTCCACGCTCATCATTCTTTAGTGCACATAGTGCTTCCATAATCTTTCCATGTGCTCTACGAGGAAGTTCTTTTAATTTATTCCACATTTCTTAGTTCTCCTTTTAACTAGTTTATTTATATACTCATCACCAAATATAGTGATGTCAGTATCTCTTTTGTTAAGGCAATCTGTTGTCATTAAATTCCCGAGAAATTCATTGCAATTGGTAACATAAGCATTACGAGAATTGCCAGAAATAATAGCATTGTAGGTATCATTAACTTTGAGTTTGCTTTTTCTGCATCACGCTTGGCTGTGTGTCGTCGCTCTTGCCATGCTTCTCGTGCCATGTCTTTTAATAATTTCCCAATTTCGGCATTCCCTTTAGAAAGGTTTTGCATGATCGCTGATGCCAGCTTTGCGCTTTCTTTCGTGTTGCAACGGTTAATGAAGTTGCTGTATGCAGACTCAGGACTAACAAGATTTTCAAGCTCTTCTGATGTTTTCTGCATTTCTTTATATAACTCAACTTCTTGACTGTATGCTGTTTCTTTCCACGCTCTTTCCATAATCATTCCTGATGTTACGAGCAATGCTAGCTTCGACACTACATTTGGAAACTGTTTGCTTATTGCTTTTCTGCGCTTCTTAACTGAGTCATTCAGTTCGTCATACATTGCGTAAACCAGAACTATAATCAGAATTGTGCCAACTCCAATAATAGTCATGCCCACAGATGTACTGCTCATACTCAGAAGAATCACACTGAGTATTAATGTTCCTGCTATTCCAACTAGAGGATATGACAACACTTGCGCTAAAAGCTTCTTAGTCTTGCATGTCGCATATTTTTTGCCATACATTTCAATGCATTTTGTCAATATCAGCTTGTGAACTTCGCCTTTTCCAATTGCCACAATTTCACGTTGAATTACATATCCCGGCATAATAAAAGCGTTTATACTCTTCATATTGCCTTTTTGTAGTGCCTCTATGTTTTTTTCGTGCTTTCTGATTTCCTTTGCCTTATTATCACTCATGTACTTATTAATTAATGAATGTGCAACCCCAAAATAACCGGATAATCTTCTCGTTGATTTCTTGTTTTTTGCATGTAGTTTTTTAATTGATTCACGACTATCAAAAATCTTTGCATGTACCGCTTGTATCCAGTCATCTTGTGTCACTCTGCTCAGTAATATAAGCCATACTACAAGTAGTAATGATGCAAAAATCAGTATTGCAATAAGCATCGTCTTTCACCTTTCAGAAATACATCACAGTTTCACGTTACTGAATTTTCTCGCCATAATGAAACTTAGAATAAATACCACAAGTCCGCCCGTTGATACAATCCGCCCTGCTCCTGTTGTGTAAATCGCATCCATAAATCCTGCGCCTGCATAGCCGATAACTCCAAGAATAACAAGTGGCATAAGTAGCATAATGTTTACTTCGGATTTTGCTGCAGTCATTAGGGTATCTATTTCCATTTCTATCTCCATCTTGTCGGCTATTATTTGCTGCGTTTCACGAACTATCTCGTTGGCTCTTCCTGACTTCCCCTCAATGGTTGCATATATGGAAGCGAAGCTGGCAATATCTTCAAGTCCACTACGCTCAGCTAGATCTGAAAATGCATGAGATAAAGGAACTGCGTTGTTGAACTTCCCAACAATGATGTCAAGCTCTATGATAATGTCGCTGTTGTCAGGGAAGATAAGCATTAAGTCTTCTTTAGCACTTTGTAATGATTGCAACATGGGATTTCCCGCTCTCATTGCAACCGACATGGCTTCTAATAGATAAAAGAACTGAACACGTAACTTGGTCATACGCTTCTTAATTGATGAATTCATAGATATGAATATGTTTATAAATCCAAGCGCTACTCCACCAACAATAGCTAATATTAGAACACTGTAGAAAATGAAAAGCACCATGAAACCTGCTCCAAAGCCTATAAGAAAAGCTGTTAAATAATCCATCATTACAAAATTACTTTGACTATAGTCAGGTATATTTAATGTTTTCATAAGTGCGTTTCTCCTTCTAGATGCTGCGACTACACTAGTGGTCTAAACAATTGTATTTATTCCTGCTATGCTCAGTTTGTATGTGTTCCCCATTGGATTTTTAGTACGTACTAAACTGCCGACGACCTTATTTCCTGAACTCTCTTTGCCTTCTCGAAACTCGTACAAAGTGTTTGTCTTTATTACACGCCTTTCGACGTCATACCCTAGTACCTCGACAATCTCCATTGTTTTTCGACTTTTGTCCCGTAAGCGAGATAGGTGAATAATTATATCTACTGCTGACGCTATCTGTTGACGAATCGCTTCCAGTGGCAAGCCTTCTGCGCCTTGCAGTACCATTGTTTCTAATCGACTGAGAATATCACTTGTGGAGTTTGCATGTCCTGTTGATAACGATCCATCATGTCCTGTGTTCATAGCTTGCAACATGTCTAACGCTTCTCCGCCACGTACCTCACCAACTACAATGCGCTCAGGCCTCATACGTAGTGCTGATTTTATTAAATCCCGAATGGTAATTGCGCCCGTTCCATCAGCTCCTGAATTTCGTGTTTCCAGTTGCACCAAGTTATCTATATTCTTTATTTGAAGCTCAGCAGAATCTTCAATGGTAATAATTCGCTCATCACGAGGAATGAAATTCGAAAGTGCATTTAAGAATGTTGTCTTACCACTACCTGTTCCGCCACACACAAAGATGTTGTATTTTGCTTTTACCAACATTTGCAGAACTTCAGCCACTTCAGTAGTTATTGAGCCTAGTTCAATGAGTTTTTCAACAGTCATGGCTTCCTTAGGAAAACGTCGCATTGTAACTATTGGGCCATTCAAAGCTATGGGTTGCATAACCACGTTCACACGGGATCCGTCCTCAAGACGAAAGTCTACAATCGGCTCACTTTCATTAACAGCCCGCCCGGCTCTCGATACGAACTTTGTAATAATAATTTCAAGTTCTCTTTGACTTTCAAATTGGCTTTCCAACTTAAACAATCGCCCTTGCTTTTCTACAAAGATATCCTTGTGTCCATTTATCATGATTTCTGTTACATCAGGATCAATAACGATTCCTCCAAGAACACCTAATCCGCGAATTGCGTCAAATACAGCCGATGATATCACTTTTCTGTCTTTGAAATTTATAGACAATAAATCTGTAATGGAGTCAGGACGCTTTTGCCTTGCGCTTTCGACCTCATCATCCAGCGCTTTATTAATCATTGACCTAAGTTGGCTATCACTTAGATTTGTTAAATCAACATGGTTTTGTATTTCAAGCTTTAATCGCCCAATTATCTCTGAGTGAAAATATTCAGTCATATCGCATCTCCGTTTAGCACATGCTCTGCCAGTTTTTCGCAAACTACTCTTTCGTCAATTGATTGAATAAAAGGAAGTGAAATTACAACTTCTGCAAATGTGCTCTTAAGTGTTGCATCCTTATTTGCAATAAATGTGACTTTCTTTTCAATGCTTTCAAATACATTGTTTTGCAAAACAAACTGGTTTAACTTAGTATCTGATGTTGCTGATCTGTCCGTAACAATACACACCTTATTTGCAAGCTCAAAAGCCTTTCTTGTTCGCGCATCATAAGAACAAGGCAAGTCGATGATTAATTCATCCGTTAACTCTGCACAAGCCGTTATCAGCTCATTTACATTCTCCCTTGTAAGAATGCTCATATCATCAAAATTATCAGGTCTGCAAAGATATGTAATTCCTCTGTCTTTGCAACTTATGCCTTGAACAAGCATGTTCACATTTCCATCATGGTTTTCAAACATCTCAAAAACAGAGCTGACACTCTTGCCGTTGTCATTTAGATGACTGGGGGTGCTTGAAAAGTCCTCCAAGTTTAAATAAAAAACGTCTTTCCCTGTGGCAACATGTGATAGAGCATACGCAATTGCAACAGATGTCTTACCTACACCCCCAGTCGGTGACCAGACTGCTGTAATATTTGCGTTGCCGGATTCCACACTTCGTCCCGCTTTTGACACTTTTGCATATTGCTCAAATATCTCTGCCACAATCGAAGAGATCCGCTGATGTCTATTTATTAGTCCAATATCGTCAGTTATGTCAGAGCAAGAATCATTTTCTGACCACAGTAGTAAGGGCATATTGACCGCGCTTATATCCATTTCATTAATAAATGCTGTGTCCACAAGTGCAACATCATAATTTCTTTTAGAAAGCATTTCTTGCATAGATTTCACAGAATCACTGACGCTAACATCAATTGAGCCTGAATGAAATTCTGACATATTATCTGAGATAAGTTTTGAATACATTACATCTTCTGTAGCTATAATTAATTTAATTCGCATGGAAACTTCTCGCTCTCATTTATGATAGATATTTGACAACACATTCGTCTTTACTCGTTCTGCAAAACACGCCGTGACGTTATGTGCATTTTCCTTTTAAGGATTCCGATTCTACACCCGAAACCTCGCTAAGTCAACATTATTTTGCCTTTATTTTGATATTATTTACCACAATATTGTGTGTAATTTTCGACATTTAAAGATGAATTTGAATATTCATTTTCACACTTTTCAAATCATAATTCCATAATTTCTACATGTTTTTACTCATAAAAATATTTTTTTAGAAAAAATGAAATAACCGAAGCAATTACACATTAACTGCTTCGGCTATTTTTGTATTTGATGAATATTATGCTAATACTCACTAACAAGATATTGTGTTGAAAAACTGGCTTGAAATCGTCAGTGTAATCTCACACTTGATATGTAAATATAAAGTTACATATCAACTTTCTCTAACACAGTGCTCTAATGTACCCCAGCCATAAGCGACCGAGTCCATCTTTTCCGTTGTGCACTTCAAAGGCTAATCTTCTTGCATATTTCACCACACGTGTCCGCTCTTCCTCTGTGATACGGTGCTGACTGAATCGAGCTTTCAACGCCAAATCTTCTATGTCATTGGGGGCTATCGACTCATTTCTCGACAGTTTGCTAATATAGTGCCACGCATAAATTACTGCTGTATTTGTGTTTTTCTCAGAGAAACGTAGTTCTCTATACCTACGCATTACAAATCTTCTCAGCACCAATATAATGATTGTAGCAGTGATAAACAATATAATATTAATCATACTCTGCAGCCACTGTGGCATGAACGCTTCTCTGCCACCTGCATCAGCACCATGTGGAGCGCCATTGTACAGTGCGCCATTGTGTGGAGCACCGTTTTGTAACATAGGATCGTCTTCAGGTGGCGGTGTTGGTGATGGCAAAGGAGTGGGGGTAGGAGTGACATTACTCGGTGCATGAGGTCGCGGTGGCGGTACATATGTATTCCCTGCCGATGGTGTTACTTCAAGATATAACCATCCAACATCATTGTAGTATACCTCTACCCATGCATGGGCGTTTCTGTCTGTAACCGTAATAGGTCTTCCTACTTCATCAGCGGATATTCTTATTGCATATCCGCTCACAAATCTGGCCGGAATATCCAGCGACCTGAGCATTAACACGCCAGCTGTAGCAAAGTGAATACAGAAGCCTTCCTGTAAGTGTTGTAGAAAGTATAAAGTGAAATTCTCATCTTGTGGAACAGGTCCCGGTGTTAGTGTATAACTGCCTGACGACCTGATAAATCTTGCAACTGCATCTGCTATCTCGCTACGCTCAGCATTTAGGTCTATTCCTGCATGTAATGCCATGTTGCGAAGCTCTTGTGCTGTAAACTCATCTATTTGAGTATATCTTTCTAGCATAAAAGCTCGCTCTGGCTCCGTTGCAAGTAGCGATAGCGACGTCTGTAGTGTTGGCGACATCTGTGGAAGCCTAAAAAAGGCATTATCAGTTGCAATTACATAACTCGTCTCAACAATAAGCTCTCCGGACATATCATAAAAAGCTGAAGACGAACCTCCTTGAAACACATTAGATTCAAAAAACCTATACACATCCACGACTTGCTGAGCGTAGCGAGATAGCCCTGTTTCATCGACATTTTGACCAAAGTGATGGTTTTGCCTAAAGTCTTCAATTGCTAAATATCTTTCATATATTTCTCTCTCTATGGCTCTTACTAACACGTGAATACTTCCCGATATATAGTAAAAACGCTCAACATTACTCAACACATTATCATCACTCATGAAGTCAGCGGTATAATATGGCTGATATGTTATATTTTGTGTAAAATCACCTGTTCTGACTATCTCCATCTCTACTACCGGAGGAGCGCTGTCGGGAAATAGTGAAGCATATAATTCCGCAATATATGCAGGTCTACTTAATGCTGCTCGCTCACGATGTGGCGCTGATCTCGTTGCATGATTTGTCCAAGAGCGTCCATCAAAATATCGCATAGAGTAACCTCGCAAGTAGAATGTTCCCGGTTCATTAACTGTTATTTCAAGCAAACTACGACCTGTCATATTTCTACTACCTGCATCTGCTATACTTACATTTTCTGTGTTAAATCTCCACGTCCCTCCGCCAAACAAACCAAACCAACCAACATCCATACCATCTGCCGGAACAAAACGGAAGAATTCACCAATACGATGCATCTGTGATGCAACTGTTCTAAATCTATTGCCCAGCGCTACAACATTTTCATCACGAGTATGGTTCCCGTGTGGAGTTATGGCATATGTAAGTGACATTATTACCATTGCAATTATAAAAGCCGGTATAGCAAGTTGAGCTCTTTTGATGAAATTATCAGGACTAATAACACTGCATATTAAGAGCGTTAGATATACGGCAACCAGACCTAGCAAATATATAATATCTGCCTGAGTTGTTGTTACAACAAATGTTAGGAACACAAACGGTGCCGTGACAAATGCTGTCATAAACACACTACGACGCAAGCAAATCGTAAATCCCAGCAAAAATATGACAACAACCCCTGCCACTAATACAAACAATGTGGGCTCGTTTGCATAGATCGTAACTTCGGGGAAAGCCGCAACAATTGGAAGCCACTGACTATATTTATATGTGATCATATTAATGACCCACATGCCACCATAAAGTATCGGCGTTGGATCAATTAGCACTATCAACAGCACCGGAATGAAAAGCAAAAGCAACCCTTTCATCCTGAACCGCGCAGATACAATGGTGATTAATATTGCGCTAAACACCCATGTAACAACGAGATATCCTGTGTTAATGGCAATTGCGAATGCTGATGTAAGCGCTCCAAATGTGCAATACACCGCAACAAACATAAGCAACACGCTTCCACAATGAAGACGCGCTTGATTCATTGTGACTTGCTCTTTTCCATTAAATAAAGTGACGGATTTTTGTATGGCTTTATTTAGCAGACTATCCCTATTAAATTCGTTGCTTTTTGAAGGTCTTTTGCCCATCTTAAATAATCCCTATCTTTTTCTTCTAGCCTTAACTTCTGAGTCCTTGTTCCCTGTAGCCACTGCATCAATACGAAATACCCAAGAAAATCGTGTAGGTAGTCTATCCGATTTGCTAATTCTAATTTTTCTATCACCTAAGGCATAACGCATAAAATCAATTAAATCTTCGTCACTATATACTTCAGCAGTTTCTGAAGTTCCACTCAATCGTAAGTAAAATGGCAATTCCTTATTTAACAGATAATTGGACGTCCAGCGTAAGCGACCTAATGTTAAATCACGATCTTCTGTGTTTTCCCACGCCACCACATGTACTAACCTGCTATGTGGAGGTGGTACAAGTGGCTCTCTGATAATGAGTGAATCATACTTGGCTGAAACTTTCCAATGTATGCTCTTGATTGGATCCCCTTGTTGATATTCTCGCAAATCATGTTCTTCAGAAAATCCACCGCCCGGCTTGGGACGTAGCTGCACTCCATGTTGAAGAGATACCGTATTCAAAGGTTTAACGGGCGGGGGTAATATTAGCGTGGATTGCTTGACATCAACGCTAACAGGTAATGCAAAAAGACCTAATAAACTCACCGTCCAAATGCGCTTTAGCTCAAAAACCACTACCCCGGTACGTGATGTGTCGATTGCAACTTCTCGTCGTTCATCCTCGTCTGCAGGACATGTAAGTTTATATTTACTGGAAAAGCCGTCACCTGTTAGATGCATTTTCGCTATGATGCATCTAATGGGGTACGGCTTATTGTGTACTGATATTAACTTTAGCGTTCCTTGTTCATCTTTTTCGAGAACAGGCGGGGCATATATTGACATACTCTTAGTCAACATGCCCGGCAAGCTAACAAGCAAATCTATTGGCAATAACAGTAACGATAACACAAATAGAAATGATGATATCCATGGTGGATAGAGCACATAAAACATAAAGGCTGCAATAACCACTAGTATGTAAATTATTTGATGTATTCTCATATTTTTGGAGGTTTAGTAGAGTTTAATATATTATTTAATATCTTTACTGCAGTAATGCCATCATTTTCAGCTCCTGAACGTAGCACTAAACGATGTGCAAGTGTGTCTACGAATAACGGAATTATATCATTAGGCAACACATAATCTCTGCCTTGAAGAAACGCTGCAGCTTTTGAAATATTCGCCAGTGCTATGCTTGCGCGCGGACTTGCCCCAAGCACCAGTTCAGGATGATTTCTAGTCTTATTGATTAATGTAACAATGTAGTCTAGTATTTCCGGCTCAATGTGAACTCTATCAACAGCGTTGCACATTTGCACGAGGTCATCATGTGTAACAATCGGTTCAACCAGATCCAGCAGAGCTTTACCTTGCTTACGTCTTAGAAGTGATACTTCTTCGGCATGCCCCGGATATCCTAATGATAATCGCACCATAAAACGATCCATTTGCGAATCCGGCAACAACTGTGTTCCTGCTGCACCGACAGGGTTTTGTGTTGCTATAACCATAAACGGCTGTGGAAGAATGTGTGATGTGCCATCTACAGTAACTTGCCCCTCTTCCATTGCTTCCAGAAGTGCAGATTGTGTTCGACTGGTTGCTCGATTAAGCTCATCTGCTAAGAACAGATTACAAAAAGCCGCACCCGGCGTATAATCCATTCCACCTGTCATTTTGTTATATACAGAAAATCCTGTTACATCAGATGGTAGTACATCCGGTGTAAACTGGACACGATTATACTCTAAGTTAAGAGCTTTTGAAAACGCTATGGCAAGCGTAGTTTTTCCTACACCCGGTATGTCCTCAATAAGTATATGCCCTCTTGCTAATATCGCCAAAAACACACGTAATACAACCTGTTCTTTGCCGACAATCGCATTCATTACACTTTTTAATACACGTTTTCCTACTACATTCCCTCGCCGAGTTGATTCCATTAATATGACCATGCCTTTCACAATGCTAGTCACAAAACAACCATAATAAAGGCATGGTCATTTCGTGCGTTAATTTGCGGTTTCCCGCAGGGGGAGCAAATTGGCACATTTTTACGTAAGTTTGAATTTATTCAAACTTGTCTCCATTCTGCCGTCCGCGGCAGCACAAATAATATATTAAAGCTTACCCTAAGCTTGATTAAAATATGTTATACTACGCTTGAAACAGTGGTACACTA
>Ga0123355_10000343_pt1 | contig 60197 bp, 45 predicted proteins | sample TergutEmb28metaG_3_FD_89872 | JGI IMG/M metagenome (GOLD analysis project Ga0123355, IMG submission 89872) | Embiratermes neotenicus P1 segment gut microbial communities from Petit-Saut dam, French Guiana - Emb289 P1 | ecosystem: Host-associated > Arthropoda: Insects > Digestive system > Gut ...
ACCGTATAGGAGAAAAACGCACTATGCTTGGTGATGTAGCTGTATCTCCTGCTGACTGGAAAGTAATATCCAATCTAGCCAAAAAGGGAGTCAAAGCTAATCGTATCATAAAAGACCTAAAAGATAAGATTGCCGGTCTGCTCCGTAAGATTACAGGTTTAGAAAAAAGCTTAGAGCAATATCAAGGCAAGAGCATTACAGATACTATGAAATATTATCAGGCTCTGCAACGTGCGCCTCGCCGAATCGCAGAGGTTATTGCCGATATAATGCAAAAACCTCCGGAAAAGCATGAGCAGAAGCAAACAAAACAAAGAAACAAGGCACATTCTGTGCCGGAAAGGGATCGATAAAATGAAAACAATTTTACCAGAGAGCCATCTCTGTACAACTATATCTTCAAATCATGTACGTACAATATACAAAATTCCAAAAGCTACGGTTACTGTCAATAGCATTTTCAATCAAGTCGTTCCATACAATGATGTATTCCTAAACATCATTATACGACAAAGTAAAATGAGAAACAGTATTGTATTCCACAAGAATTCGCGCTATAATTCAGCACAACAAAATGTTGCAGGTGCGTCTTAGTGCGATCTTAGGAGGAAAACATGAGATCACAACAAAACGCACACATTGTTGGGCTATATTGTCGTCTATCAAGGGATGATGGCAACGATGGACCTAGCATGAGTATTGAAAATCAAAAACAGTTGCTACTTGATTATGTAGCGGAAAGGGGATGGAACGTATACGACATCTACGTTGATGATGGTCTGACAGGCACAAATTTTGATAGACCGGACTTCATACGCATGAAACAAGACATTGAGGATGGCAAGATCGATTGTGTCATTACGAAAGATCTAAGCCGACTCGGAAGAAATTTTGTCCAAACAGGATATTATACTGATGAGTATTTCCTTGAACGTGGGGTAAGATTTATTGCCATAAATGATGGTATGGATACTGCAAACGATGATAACGATATGGCAGGATTCTACCATGTACTAAATGAATTTTACCCAAGACAAGTATCGAAGAAAGTAAAACAAGTTAAAAAAGCAGCCACGAAGCAAGGAAAGTTCATCGGAAGTTATGCTCCTTATGGATATAAAAAATCTCCGGAGGATAAGCACAAGCTCATCATTGATACAGAAACTGCTCCCATAGCTCGTCGTATCTTTAAAGAGTTTGCCGACGGTGAAACTGCTCGATGTATAGCAGATAACCTAACAAGAGAGCAGATTGATTCTCCGAGATTCCATTTTTACAGAGCATCAGGAAAAACACCGCCTCATGGATTGGTAAATGCATGGCTGTCATCTACCATATATCAAATGCTAAGAAACCAAGTGTATATTGGAAACATGGCACAGGGAAAGCGAGTTAATATATCATTCAAGACCAAACAAAGACGAGTTGTTCCAATGGAAGATTGGGTTATAATTCCTGACACCCACGAACCACTGATTGATAAAGAAGTATGGGATGCAGTACAAAAGCGAACGAACTCCGGAAACTTATCAACGAAACGTCTAAGCCGAACAGGAAAGCCAAGTCTGTTTTCAAGTATTATAAAATGTGCTTGCTGTGGTGCAAACCTCGCTTATACAGAAAAGCAAATGAAAGACGGGGGAGCAACAGGGCGGTATCGTTGCCAAAGCTATCTATCAAAAGGCAAAACAGTCTGTACCTCTCACACCATTTATGATGCGATGCTTGCTCAAATTGTTCTTAATGATATTAGGCACTACGCATGTTTGACTGATGATGAACGGATAAAAATCGCAACTGCATTGCATGATTCAAGAAGTGGAGGTGAGCGAGAATCAGGAGAAAAACTCCATCGTAGACTACAGGAGATAGATAGCCGACTTGAAACAATTGCTATTGCATTTAAGAAGTTATATGAAGATCGTGTTTCCGGAATCATACCGGAGGAGATGTTCAAGGATATGATAAGTAGCTATACTTCTGAAAAAGACCGATTGCAAGAGGAATACGAGAAAAATTCCGGCGAATTAGAAACCCATAGCGATGTAGAGCAAGATATATCCACATGGCTTGAACTTGTTGCCAAGTATGAAGAAATTATTTCGTTAGATCGTAGTACAATATTGGAACTGATCGAGTCAGTAGAAGTGCAGGAAACATTCGACACAGACGGACAACGACACTTAGAGATTTGGATCAATTATCGCTTTATTGGCAGAGTGCCATTCAAAACCGAAAGGAACGCCTCGCACGGCGTTCCTCACGGCTTAATCGCTAGTTAAACAATTAAAATTTACGCTGGTTTTAGAAAATGGTTGCGGGGGAGGGATTTGAACCCCCGACCTTTGGGTTATGAGCCCAACGAGCTACCGAACTGCTCCACCCCGCGATATTGACATTACTGATTTAGATTTTTTTAGTGTACCGACTTTCAAATCGGTACACTATGATTAACTTTGTCAGCAAAGAGTATGATAACACACCCGACTACTTGCGTCAAGACAAATTTGCTTGTTTGCCTGTGTTACGACTTACTAAGCTTACTCTGCAGAGATAATGTAGCTGTACACAGGTTGACCGCCGTCAATAACAGTAAGCTCTACATCAGAAGAATCAGGGCTAATTATGCTTGATACAGCCTCGGTTTCGCTTTCTGTTGCGTCTTCGCCTGTGAAGATCGTTACAAACTCAGGTGAGTGCTTTTCCAGTGCGACCGCTACAGCGCTGACTACAGCACTAAAGTCAGCGTTACTAGCCACAAGAGAATCGTTGAGTAGTGCAAGATGTTCACCTTTCTTGATGTCGTGACCATCAAAAACAGAATCTCTTGCTGCTGTTGTTATGAGTACAGTTTGCACTCTCTTTACAGCATCATTCATTTGCGTTGTTATATCGTCAACGTCGCTATGAGCATCAACAGAGAGCATTGCTGACACACCCTGTGGAATGCTTCTGGTTGGGATAACAATAACACGCTTGTCTGTCAAAGGTATGCACTGCTCAGCAGCCATAATGATGTTCTTGTTATTTGGCAATACAAAAACTACATCTGATGGGGCTGATGTGATTTTTTGTAAAATATCATCAGTTGAAGGATTCATTGTTTGACCACCGGTTATAATCCTGTCAACACCTAAATCATGGAATATTTCCTCAAGTCCTTTGCCTGCACATACAGATACAACGGCAAATGGCTTTTGCTCTTCAGGTGGTTGAGGTGGAGCAGGGGCAGGAGTGGGAGCTCCGCCGGACGCTTCAGAATGTTGCTCGTGCATGTTTTCAATTTTCATTGAAGAAAGTGCACCATAGGTTAAGGCTTCTGTAAGCACAACACCAGGATCGTTAGTGTGAACATGTACTTTGATTATAGTTTCGTCATCAACAACAACTATGCTGTCACCACGTACATCTAAGAAGTCACGCAGGCGATTTACTTCTTTGTCTGATTGATTACGTTCAATAAGAAACTCTGTGCAATATGCAAAGGTGATATCCTCAGCTGTAAATTGAGCAAAGTCTGCTTTCCCGCTATCTGTAGTTGTTTGTGCAACTTTTTCGACGGTTCTTCCATGCATTGCTTCCAGCATGCCTTCGAGAATATATAGATAACCCTTAGCACCTGAGTCAACTACTCCGGCTTTTTGCAATACAGGGTTCTGATTTACTGTGTCAGCCAAAGCAACATAACCTGCTTTAATTGCAATATCCAAAACAACTAAAACGTCATCCTCTGTTTCTGCAGCTTCAACAGCTGCTACAGCTAATAGTCTGGAAACAGTCAGCACTGTGCCTTCTGCAGGCTTCATAACTGCTTTATACGCCGACTCGACACCTGCAGTCAAAGCATTTGCAAAATCTTTGGAGTTAGCTGCATCAATGCCTTTAAGACTACGTGAAAATCCACGAAATAGTAGTGAAAGAATAACACCTGAGTTTCCGCGCGCTCCTCTGAGCAAGGCACTTGCAGCGGTATCAGCAACATGGGTTAGTGTTCCCGGTGTCATTGGTGTAAGGGCAACTTCTGCAGCATTTATGGTCATACTCATGTTTGTCCCTGTGTCACCATCAGGAACGGGAAAAACGTTTAAATCGTTGATTTCTTGCTTATTGTTCTCTATTGCGGCTGCAGCATTTATCATCATTTGTCTAAACAGCTCGCCAGTAATTTTCTGAGTCACGAAAGGCTCCTCCTTAAATACGTTTATGCATTTAGTATAGCGTAAGTGAAATGGTTGGACTTTATTATCCAAGCAACATAGTGTCAACGAAGACATCTATTTGCTTTATTTCAATACCGGTGCTTTTTGTGACCTTGTAACGCACTTCTTCTTTAATTGATTCACAAACAACTGGAATGTTCACGCCTTGATCGACCCCAATGTGTAAGTCAATTGAGATTGAGTTGTCACTATTATATGTGATGTGCACACCTTTACCCATAAATTCGCGCTTTAGAAGATGGACAAGTCCACTTGTTACAGAGCGAACAGTCATACCTTTAACGCCAAAACATTGAGTTGCAGCTTCTCCTGTGAGAGTTGTTAAAACCTCGCTGGAAATATTGATATAACCGATGTCATTTTGAAGTTTTACCATGGAATAACCTCCTATCATATTATGCGACATTAGTAAATACTTTACCACCAAGTAGGTGAAAATGCAAATGAAATACAGTTTGTCCACCATCTGCACCAGAGTTTGTTACAACACGAAATCCTGAATCAAGACCTTCATTTTTTGCAATTTTTGCGATTGCTTCAAAGCATTTTGATACAATTTCGGAATTATCTGCGGTTATTTCTGAGGCAGATACTATGTGTTCTTTTGGCACAACAAGAATGTGAACGGGTGCTTGTGGAGCGATGTCACGAAAAGCAAAGACATGTTCATCCTCATAAACATTTGTTGATGGGATTTCTTTTGCAATTATTTTACAAAACAAACAGTCTGTCATGGTATCCTCCACAATACTCTCAGATTCTGCGACTACGCGTAGAATGACTTTTGCTTCCTATGCCATGTTGCTTGTAATACCTTACTATTAGCTAAGCTTTGCTGTCACAAGTCCCTCAACAGATTCAAGTGCAGCAATCAGTTTGTCGGCATCTTTTGCTCCGCCCATGGCAAACTCAGGCTTACCGCCACCTGAGCCTCCGCAAATTTTAGTTACCTCACGGATAAGCTCACCTGCTTTTACACCGCTTTGTATAGCGGTTTTACCGCATGCAGCCATTATTGTTATCTTGTCGCCTTTAACAGCAGCAATTACTGAAACAACACCGTTATCCAGATCTCGAAGAGTGTCTAAAAGCCCACGTAGCGAATCCAGTTCAACATTGGGATTTTTAATTATCTTTGTGACTATATTTAGCTCGCCGAATTTTTTTGCATCAGCAATCATTAAACGTGCTTCTTCGCCGGATTCTTTTGATTGTGCAGACTCTAGTTTTGAGCGCAAGTCTTTGATAGTTGCCATGTTTTGCTCAAGTTTACTAATGATATCATCAGGTGAATTGGCTTTTAGCATACCTGTGATTTCTGATAATTGCTCACGTGATGAATTAAGCATGCTCAGAGTTGAGTATCCTGTGATTGCTTCTATTCGTCTTACACCTGAGGCAACAGAGAATTCCGACAGGATGGTAAATGCGCCTGCTTTCGCAGTGTTATCCAGATGTATGCCACCGCATAGCTCAACTGAGTCGCCCATAGAGATAACACGAACGGTATCGCCGTATTTCTCGCCAAAGAGTGCTGTTGCGCCCATGTTCTTAGCGTCATTTATGGACATTTCATTTGCAGCAACTGAAAATCCATCCAAAATGGCAGTGTTTACCAGCTGCTCGATATCTGCAACTTCTTCATCAGTGAGTGCAGAGAAGTGTGTAAAGTCAAATCTGAGCTTATCAGGCTCAACTAGAGAACCTGCTTGGTTTACGTGATCGCCCAGTACTTTGTGGAGAGCTTTGTGCAATAGATGTGTTGCTGTGTGTGCACGCATAATTGCACGACGTCGTGAAACATCGACATCCGCAGTGATAGCATCGTCCACAGAAATTTCGCCTGAGACCATTTTGCCATAATGCAAATCTTTATCACCGTTGCTTAATTGGACATCAGTAACCTTAAATACAGAATCACCAAGAGTGAGAGTACCGAAGTCAGCGGATTGTCCGCCTTTTTCTGCGTAAAACGGCGTTTTGTCAAGTACAATGATTCCCTCGTCGCCCTCACGTATTGAGGAGCTGAGCTCGCCTTGATTTACAATTGCAAGTACACGACCTGTGTCGCTTGTTTTATCATAGCCCGTAAACACAGTAGGTGTATTATCAAGTCCCAGCTCTATTCCTGCCCATGCAAGATCACCAAGAGCTTCGCGTGCTTTTCTTGCTCTGGTACGTTGTGCTTCCATTTGCTCATTAAACGCCTCAGTATCCACTGTTATGTCGTGTTCTTCGAGCATGTCGATAGTTAAATCCAATGGGAACCCATATGTATCATAGAGCTTAAATGCATCTTCACCTAAGAGAACAGACGAGCCCTGTGCTTTTAATGCTTCAATAAGCGAATTAAGCATTGCTGTTCCCGCATCGATTGTTTTGTCAAAGTTTTCTTCTTCGACTTGTACAACACGCTTTATAAAGTCAGCTCTATCTATCAAGTCCGGATATGCGCCCTTATTTTGTTCAATAACAACATCACAAACGGTGCAAATAAACTCATCTTTAATTCCAAGTTGTCTGCCATGTCTTACAGCACGACGAAGCAGGCGACGCAATACATAGCCACGCCCCTCGTTTGATGGAAGTACGCCATCGCAAATCATCATTGTTGCAGCTCGCGCATGGTCAGTTATGATTCTAATAGAAACATCAGAATCTTTGTCGCTGTTATATGGAACCCCGCTAAGCTCGGACACTTTATTAACAATGTGAGCAATAGTATCTATATCAAAAAATCCATCAACACCCTGACATACGAGGGCGATTCGCTCAAGACCCATACCCGTATCAATATTTTTTTGTTGAAGCTCAGAGTAATTATTTGAACCGTCATTATTAAACTGGGTAAAAACATTATTCCATACTTCAATATAGCGGTCACAATCACAGCCGGGTGCACAGTCCGGACTGCCACAGCCGTTTTCAATACCTCTATCAAAATAGACCTCTGAACATGGACCGCAAGGTCCGCTTCCGTGATCCCAGAAATTGTCTTCTTTTCCCAGTTTTGTAATGCGTTCGGGTGCAAGACCAACAACATCAACCCATATATTAAAAGCTTCGTCATCTTCAAAATAAACAGATGGATGCAGAAGATCCGGATTCACACCAAGTCGCTCTGTCAAAAATTCCCAGCACCACTCTATTGCTTCGTGTTTGAAATAATCGCCAAAGGAAAAGTTCCCAAGCATTTCAAAATACGAACCATGTCGTGAAGTTTTGCCAACATTTTCAATGTCGTTTGTACGTATACATTTCTGACATGTACAAACACGCTTGTTTGGTGGTTCTTGCTCGCCTGTGAACCATGTTTTCATTGGAGCCATGCCTGAGTTAATCAGTAGAAGTGACGCATCATTTTGTGGTACTAGTGGAAAACTGGGCAAGCGAAGATGGCCTTTTTCTTCGAAAAAAGCCAAGAAGAGTTCTCTTAATTCATTAAGACCGTATTTTTTCAAAGTATTGACCTTTCCTTCTATTTCACCAAAGTTTCGATATAGTCTGATATATCGCCAACAGTTTTATGCTCATAAATAGATTCGTCAGTTGCGCTTATTCCGTACTCTTCTTCAAGAGTCATTATTAGCTCAACAAGATCCAAAGAGTCAGCACCTAAATCATTCATTAGGTCAGTTTCTCTCGTTACAGTTTCAGGATCTACGTCAAATTGTTCAGCCAGGACTTCTTTCATCTTTTCAAATACCATGATAATTAAACTCCTTATATTGTTATATTTTTTGCTTCAGGTATACATATAGGGGCAGGGCAAATAGTGATATCGACCCAGCCCCTATTGAATTTATATTCTAGCTCCACTCGCGGTATTGTGGAGAGTTTGTCGGCGCAGCACTTTCTTTTCCATTGCCATAAGCTACGACAACGCGCCTGTTTGGTTCGCTTCCTACGGAGAACGTGGAAACGAGCTCGTTTTCTTGAAGAGCTGAATGAATGACATGTCTTTCAAAAGCATTCATCGGTTCAAGGGTCATATTACGGCGATATTTGACCACCTTGCCTGCTGTTCTGGATGCGAGGCTCTCAAGGGTTTCATTTCTTCGCTGTCTGTAATTTTCAGCATCCAGGTTTACTCTGACTCTGTTTGTGGCTCCACGATTAATTACATAATTTGTCAAAGATTGGATAGAGTCTAATGTTTCTCCCCTGCGACCAATAAGCATGCCGGGATCTTTACTTGCAAGAACAACGGATATTGAATTTTCTTTTTCTTTTAATTCAACAGACACGTCGATATCCATTTGTCTAAACAGACCAGTTAGAAAATTGTATACAAGTTCTGTACGCTCCTCTTTTACATCAGGAGCTTCATACATGACCTTTACAATTGCTGGAGTGTTTTTTAATCCTAAAAATCCTGTTCTCGCTTGCTCAACAATCTCAACAGAAACATCGTCACGGGACATTCCTAATTGCTCAAGTGCAAGTTCAATCGCTTCGTCTTCGGTGCGACCTTGCACCTCAATTGATTTTAACATAATTGTTTTCTCCGTTCATGGGTTAATCGTTAAAAGTTAATCAAATCTTTTTGTATCAAAGCGTTCTTCGCTAGATGAGCTTGAGTCGTCATCGTCATCATCCTCGTCTTCGCTGTCGCTTTCATCTTCTTCATCGCCATCATCTTCTTCTTCGTCGACATCTTCATATTCTACATCAATGACGCCATCATCATTATCATTGTTTTCATTTTCGTCAACGCTATCGTTGTTCTCATCTTCATCGTCGTCATCATCATCCGCCATGACCCCATATCTATCAGGATCATATGCACGACCGCGCGCGTATCGACGCTTTCCGACTCTGCTAGGCTCGTCGTCTTCATCAGACTCTTCTTTTGGAGGAGCGTTTTTCTTCTCCCACTCAGCAGCCTTTTCGTTCTTATCTTGTTTGCCTTTTTTCTTCTTTTTCTTCTTTGAGGTGTTTAAGTTTTCTTCAAGAAGACCTTCAGCTTTTTTACGTTCTGTTTCAATTCTCTTTGCTTCTATTTCAGCTTCTTTAACTTTTCGGATCGCATCTCTTTCAGCATCTTCAGCATCCAAAATCTTTGTATATTTCTTTGTGAGCCAAATATCTTGTCCGATTTGCAATATTGTACCGGTTGTCCAGTAAACTGCGAGTGCTGCAGGTAGGATAAAACCAAACCATACAGACATAAGAGGCATAAACATTAAGACCTTGCTCATTGTTGCGCCGGCGCCTTCAGGAGTGCCCATAACATTCATTTTTCTCATAACTGCTGCTGATATAAACTGTGTACCACCAGAGATTATTGGAAGCATGAATAGCAATAGATATGGTAATAGTGCAGTACTGTCGCCCCATGGGAAATTCCATACTTCCCAGTTTGGTGTCTCTGCAAGATTTAATGGACCGAAGAAGTAAAAAGAAATTTGTTGTAAATTCTCTAATGGTTGGCCTGAAGAAACATAGTCTGCAAAAGCATACCAATGAGTACTTACAGCTTGTGCAATTTCTACCTCAATGTGAGGACCATTAAGAACTTCAGGAGTGAAAGTCACACCTACACGTTCGAGTATTTGCAATATAAGGCCGGGTTCACCGTTGTCGTATTGGAAATAACTACGGGCAACACCCATCATTATTGATAATGGCTGACGGATAGCAAAGAATAGTGCAATCATAATCGGCATTTGGATAAAGTTCCACAAGCAACCGGATGCAGGGTTAACACCCTCTTCTTTGTAAAGCTTTGCAGTTTCTTCGTTAAGTTTTGCCTTATTTGCGCCATGTCTTTTTTGGAGTTCAGCGACTTTTGGTTGTATTCGCGATTGCTTAAGTTGACCACGTTTGCCCTTCATCATGAACGGTAATAAGATAATTCTGATAACTACAGCAACGAGAATAAGTGCCAAGCCGTAGTTGCCTACCAGATCATAAAGGAACAAAATTATCCATCCAAAGGGTCTTGCAACTGCTTCAAACATAATATAGTTAAATCCTTTCGGTTTCGGTTACCTATGGCACAGGGTCATAACCACCCTTATGAAACGGATGACACTTGAAAAAACGCTTTAACGTAAGCAGACTGCCCTTTAAAGCGCCATACTTTTCTAATGCTTCCAGTGCATATAACGAACAAGTCGGAATGAATCTGCATTTTGGTATGGAGGGAGTCGATAGATGTTTTCTATATAACCTAATTAAGCCGATAAGCACATGTTTCATATCGAACTTCTCTCTGAATCCTCATTACTCACTAACTTTAATTTCTTAAATAACGATAATGTTGATGATTCGAGTTCATCCCATTTGGCATAACGACTTCTTTGTCGGGCAACGATTACAATGTTGTAGCCGATAAGCAAAGAGTGTTCATTTAATCGGTATATTTCTTTAAGGCGACGACGTATGCGATTTCGCTCCACGGCACCTCCAAGTTTAGCGCTGACGGTGATACCAAGTCGATTTTCCGATTTATAGTTACGCATACAATATATTGCAACATACTTTGATGCAGCTGTCTTGCCTTTATTGTACAACCGTCTGAACTCATAGTTTTTCGTCAGCGATGTTGTATAACGCATATTATGCAGATAGTTTTGCGCGACCTCTTGTGCGGCGACGGGCTAGAATTTTGCGTCCGCTTTTTGTAGACATTCTTTTACGGAAGCCATGCTCTCTTGCACGTTTTCTCTTCTTAGGTTGATAAGTTCTTTTCATAATATTATATATTCCTTTCAGGATAAAATGTTTTCGCAATTTAGCGTCGTAATTAAGCGCTATTTTGTTAAGCGCAGTAATGAATTATATAACACGAAAATAAGCATGTCAACTCATTTTCTATATTGCTTGACGAAGTTTAAGAATTATGAGAAAATAATCATAGATATGGTGTTGCAGAAAGGGGTGGCAAGTATGTTTCGGAAGAGATTGCTTTTTACTTTAATACTTGCAGCAACATGTCTTTTTTCTGCATCATTATTTGGGTGCGGAGCTGTCGGCAATGGATCAAATGGGAATGGCGTCAATTTTCCTAATGGCAACGGTTCCACCAGCGAATACACACCAATGCCCTTGCCTACGGATGACAGGGAACCGCCTAATAGCGCAGAAGTAAAGCCTGTTATAGAGTTGCCTGAGATAATGATTCCGATTGCAGCAGGTATTGCAGTAGAAGAGAATGATCAAGCGATTATAGATTTTTCTAATAAGCAAGATGGTTACATCATGGCAAAATATCTTGAAGATGTTGATGTGAACATTAGACTACTAATTACAGTGCCGGATGGGATACAATATACATACTCACTTATTCCGGGTCGAGACTTTGAAGCATTTCCACTTTCAGGTGGAGATGGCTCTTATGAGATAGGAGTTTATAAGCAGGTGGAGGGCACGAGGTACGCAATGGTGCTTTCTTTAACAATAGATGTTGAATTAATTAATGAGTTTGCGCCATTCTTACGTCCGAACCAATTTGTAAACTTTAACCGAAGCAGTGATGCAGTCAGAAAAGCTGCAGAGTTAACATACGGGCTTGACCAAGACGATGTTATGGAAAAAGTTAAAGCAATATATCAATTTGTAATTACAAACATTGAATATGATATAGAGCTTGCAGAAACGGTAAGAACTGGGTATATACCGAATATTGATGAAGTGCTAAGGCGGGGGAAAGGCATTTGCTTTGATTATGCTGCGCTTATGGCAGCCATGCTACGCAGTCAAGGTATTCCTACAAAGCTGGTTATAGGATACACAGGAGATCTGTATCATGCGTGGATTAGTGTATATAGTGCGGAAGAAGGCTGGATTGACGGTATAATATTCTTTGATGGTAATGACTGGCAACTGGTAGACCCCACGGTTGCTGCGAACATTGCATCAACAAGTTTAGCTGATTTTATTGGCGACGGCACACATTACACAGCAAAGTTCTTCCACTAACGGAGCGGGTCTTACACACTCGTAAATTTAGATTCTGCAACTGCGTGCAGAATGACGGGGTGTGCTCGCAGAATCTCGGGTTCAGAAGGACTATGGTATACTAAACGTTGAATCTAAAGTTGATGATATCACCATCAATAACTACATACTCTTTGCCCTCAAGTCGGAACAAGCCTTTTTCCTTAACTTTTGGCATTGAGCCAAGCTCATAGAAATCTTTATATTTTACAACTTCAGCACGGATAAAGCCACGTTCAATGTCAGTATGTATTTTTCCGCCGGCTTTTTTTGCAATCGTCCCGTTTTTAATTGTCCAAGCTCGCACCTCATCCTCACCAACAGTGATAAATGAGATCAACCCCAAAAGACTGTATGCAGCTTTCGTTAATGTGTTAATGCCGGGTTGTGTAATGTCTAAGTCAGCCATGAAGAGTTGCTTGTCCTCTTGTGGCAAACGACTAATTTCAAGCTCCATATCAGCACATAATTCAACCAATGGAATCTTTAGCTTTGCACACATTGTGCGAAGCTCTTTTTGATTTGCCCATTTTTTTGTTTCCCACTCGGCTTCTCCCAAGTTTGCAACAGCCAGTCTGGGTTTTTCTGTAAGAAAGGCAAAGCTACGGGTGAATAGGCGCTCTTCTTCATTTAGTTCCATGTCTAAAATAGAACCGCCTTTTTCAAGCCATTCAAAACAGCGCTCAAGAAGCTCTATTTCTTTTTCGTTTTCTTTAGTTATCTTTTTGCCGCTTTTAATACGCCCGACTCTTTTTTCGATCATCTCTAAGTCGGCAAAGAGCATTTCAGTTTCGACTGCCTCTAGATCACGAGCGGGGTCAATGCTACCTGCGTCGTGTATTACATCATCAGTGTCAAATGCACGTAGCACATGTATGAGTGCATCACAGGGGCGCACATCATTTAGGAAGCGAGAAGCGCCTGAATTTTGCCCGTCAACAGATGCACTAAAGCCCGCAATATCCGTGAGCTCGATTTTGGCATATGTTGTTTTCTTTGGATTGTAGTGCTTTGATAAAAAATCAATACGTTCATCAGGGACGGTGCAACTGCCGATATTTGCAGAACCTTTACCTGAAGAAAACCCGTCTGTTTCATCCTTGCCTGTTAGCAAGCCGAACAGTGTGGTTTTTCCGGTTTGATTAAGACCTATAAGACCAATTTTCATTTATGTGATTATTCCTTTATGTTTATTCTATTTTAAATTTGGTAGTGTAAGTAAAAATGCTTCCATGTCCTCGATTGTACCGTGTGGAAATTCGTTAATATCGAGCCCTGCTTCGTTTTCTAAAAAATCTGTGATTAAGAAGACAGACATCCCCATCTCTTGAACACACATATCCTCGGAGGGATGATTTCCAACCATCAAGCATTGTTCGGGTGTTTTGCCTATCTTGGAGAGCACTTCCATGTAGTATTGTGGATTAGGCTTACAGAAAGAGCTGTTCTCATAATGTGTGGTGAGGACGAAATCATCTTGAATGAGCCCAATCCAGGCAAGTCTGGAGTCAAGGGCACATGGTGGGAAAACAGGATTCGTTGCAAGGACTATATTATATCCCCTCTTCGTCATTTCTCTCACAATTTTTGCAGGAACATCACTGTGTTGAACTAAGGATTCAGCGACGTTAAATTCATTTGAATAAAAGCGATCACAGGATTCTTCGATAACTTTAAGCTGCTCGCCCTCTATTTCCATAAAAGTAGCGAACGCGTCCCAAAAACGCTTCGCATTAAGCTCAGAGCCGTCATTTTGAAGCATTGCCTTTGTTCCTGCCCAAACGCCTTTTATAGCGGTTTTGGGGTCTAGGCCTAATCTTGCAAAGTTTTTGCCCAGTTCGTTGAAATAAGTATTAACAAAATCATCATGCTTATATCGAGCTAAGGTGCCGTCTAAATCAAATAGAATTGTATCAATCATCTTCAATGACCATGCCTTTCATTAATATTCCGCTGATTAGTATATTGTGAAGTTACGAGGATGTCAACATTTCACCAATAAAGCAGGAAAATGCAAGAATTGCTGCAAAAACTGCAGCAATTCTTTTTGGTGACCCGTAGGGGACTCGAACCCCTGTTGCCGGCGTGAAAGGCCGGAGTCTTAACCGCTTGACCAACGGGCCTGGTAGCGGCAACTGGAATTGAACCAGTGACTCTGCGGGTATGAACCGCATGCTCTAGCCATCTGAGCTATGCCGCCTTGTTTAGCTCAATGAGTTGAGCACGAACCATTGTACTCTGCAAATGCGCAGTTGTCAACATAAATTTTATTTTTATTGAAGAAAACGTTCTAATGGTGTACAATTGTCGGGCAATGGTAAAGGAAGGTGACGTAATGAGTAGACTAACACCACAAATAATAGCAGACGTAACCGGCGGAAAGTACGTCGGTATTGATGATTGGAAGAATGTTCCTGTTTTAGGAGCTGTACGCGATAATCGTGAAGTAAAAGATGGAAATCTCTTTATATGCATTCGTGGAGCACGTGCTGATGGCCACGACTTTGCAAACTCTGCATTTGAGTCAGGTGCAGCATGCTGCCTTACGGAGCAGGAAATCCCCGATGCGAAAGGTCCGTATGTAATTGTAGATTCAACACTGGAGGCTGTTCAAACTCTTGGTGGTTATTATAGAAGCCTGTTTAACATTCCGTTTATTGGAATCACCGGCAGTGTAGGCAAGACTACTGCAAAAGAAATTATTGCGTCAGTATTAGGCGAAAAGTTCTGTGTACTAAGAACAGAAATGAATTTGAACAACGAACTTGGCGTGCCATTAACGCTTCTGGCGCTGGAAGATAAGCATGAAGCGGCTGTAATCGAGATGGGCATAAGTGATTTTGGTCATATGTCTAAACTCGCAATAATGGTTCGTCCTGATATCTTTGTTATGACGAAAATAGGATATGCCCATATTGAAGAACTGGGTGATTTGCAAGGAGTGTTAAAAGCAAAAACAGAAGCATTTGCATATATGAAACCTACAGGCATTGCCGTTCTCAATGGCGACGATGAACTTCTTTTAGGATATGACCCGAAAATGCGTAAAATTATATTTGGTCTTGAAGACCATAATGATGTTCGTGCAGAAAACATACGTACGGAATCAGTTGATAATATTGACGTTGATATTGTCAGCGACGAGGGTGATTTCTTAATAAAAATCCCTGCATATGGCAGTCACATTGCAGCACTAGCTCCTGCTGCTGTCATAGTTGCACGCTTACTGGGGATGACAGATAATGAAATAAGTCGTGGTTTCCTCCTATATGCTCCTGTAGAGGGAAGATCGAGAATAACACGCTCTGAGGGAATAACACTCATTGATGATTGTTATAATGCCAATCCAAACTCAGTAAAGGCAGCATTGGCATCTATATCCGTGCTATCAGGACGCCATGTTGCAATTCTTGGAGATATGCTCAATCTTGGAGAGCACTCAGATCGAATGCATAGCGAGGTTGGAGCCTTTGCTGCGCAGAAAAATATTGACGTGTTACTGTGTCAAGGGGAGAAAGCAAAGTTTATATATGAGGGATATGTTTCTGCAAATGGCGTAGAAGCGCATTACTATCCGACAATGGAAGATCTTGTGGCTGAAATGCCAAAAATGATAAAAAAAGGCGATGCCATTCTTGTAAAAGCATCGCGTGGTATGTATTTTGATAAGTTACTACCGGTTATTTTAGATTTGAAGCCACAGCAGCACTAGTACCAAAGTGCATTCTTATTTCAAACACACCAACATTCTCATTTAAGAGATATGGTGCAAATGACAAATCGTTTTGAGAAACATTATGCTCTGCAAATGCCGCAGTGATGACAGACTCGAGAGATTCTCTCTCTTCATCAGTCAGGCTTGGGATCTCTACAACGATTTCTGAAGATGCTGTATTCTGTGGAGATTGCAGAAAATCACCCATTAGAGAAACCACGTCAGAATCAATAGATTCTTGAGCCTCCGGAGAGAACCAAAAACGCATTGTGCCCTCATCAATATTGATGCGGGCAGCTCCGTTAACAGATGGGTCTTCAGGTTGAGCCTGTATGTCATCTGTGCCATTGTAATCGTTCTCATAATGAGGGGGGTCTTCAGGAACTTCTGCGTTCGTTTCACCATTGTTGTCTGCCTCATCAGGGTGCTCAGGCAGCACATCTGGATAGTCTGAATTTAGAACGTCATTCTGGTTTGTAGCATCAGGTGTTGCTGCAACAATTTGCGGATTATAGTTAGGTGGCTCGCCATTCCATGCATGATATATGAAAAATATCGCAGGAATAACAAACAAGAGCACAGCAAATATAATAGCAATAGCTACCTTACCACGTTCAGTTAACTCATAATTATTCAAACGTCTATCCACCTTTCCGCATCTACTCGCCAAAGGTCGGCATGTTAGTGCAAATTTTTAACAACAGTTCCTTGTTCTTAATAAAGATCAAGGAACTGTCTTTATTAAAGAATTATTCAGAAATGAATGCTAAGATTTCTTTCAAGCGTTGTGCTTCAGCTTCAATTGAGAAGAATTGCTTTTTGTGTAGCTCTTTACGGCTGTCAATTAGCTGCTGTGCATGTAGAATTTGTTGGTTGAGTTCTTCAACATGTGCTTGAAGTCCGGCAATGTAATCATCTGTATGTTGTGCAAAGCGCTCTGCATATTCTTTAAGCATTTTTACACGTAATACACCGTCGCCCATTAATAGGTCATAGTCAAATCCGGAAGCAGAAAGTAGCTTGTTGACTATTTCGCGTCTTGATGTATCCGGAAGAGAATCAGGAATTGTGTTTAGATAATCTTCAATTAGATATATAGAATCTGTTTTATTTGCTTTAAGTGCAAGTGCATCATATAGCTCGTCTGTATTGAGGAATCTGTCTGTATAAGTTTCTAGTGGAAGCACTGCTTCAACTTCAACTTCAGCTATAACAGCTGGCTCTCCTTGTGCGTAATCTTCTTCGAAGCGCTCTAGGTTTGCAAACATTGCTCTTGCAGGCTCAGATACTGGAGCAGCATCTTCGACGACTGGACGCTCGATAACAACAGTTTCTACAGCAACAGGTTCTTCTACCGGTACTACAACAACTGGTGGAGCTACTGGTGTTTCAACAACAGGCTCTTCAACTATAGGAGCTTCAACAGCTAGTGCTTCTGGAGCTGTGTCTATTGTGACTGCTTGTCTGTATTCGCGCTCAAGCTTTTGTGTATCCATTACAGGAACAGGAGCTTCTGCTCTTGGTGCTACGCCGAGATCAGCTTTAACTTGTTCTGCAGGACTAACTGGTCTACTTGCCATACCAGGTATTGGTTGACGTTGAACTGGTCTTGCATTAGGGTTAGGTCTGGGAGCATCAAAAATTGGCTTTCCATCAGGACCTCTTGGTGCAGGTCTTCCAGACTTCGCAGGGTTAGGTCTTGGTTTCGGTGCCTCTGCCTCCGATTTACGTACGATACCTGTACGCTCTAGTATTGATAGGAATTTGCTTTCGTTCTTTTTTTCCGCCATGCCTTTAATCCTCCCGGCAATTTATTTATTATATAAATGTTAAGGCGTTTCTTTATAATCTGCCATTACATTCAATCATGCATATTGATTTTATGCAATTAGACTCAATCTGTCAAGTTTTTTTTGAAAATGCAACAAAAAATACTGAGAAAATGTTGATAATTATTTTAAATTACGCGATTTAGACAAATTTATGAACCAAAAAACTTAGCATGAATCGCAGCAACGGAGCGGTCTGCGTCATTTTCATCCACAAGAACTGATACTTTTATTTCACTTGTGGAAATCATAGCAATATTTATTTTTGAATCGTATAAAGCTTCGAACATCATGGCAGCGACACCCGGAGAGGACATCATTCCTGCGCCAACAATGCTTATTTTTGCAATTTTATCCGTTGTATTTATTTCACGATATCCGATAACGTCTTTATTTTCCTCTAAAATTTCCACAGCTCTATCCATATCTTCTCTTGAAACAGTGAAGCTGATGTCGTTTGTTTGATCTCGTCCTATAGATTGTAAGATAATATCTATATTAATTTTCGCATTGGCTAGGACTCTAAACATTTTAAATGCCACACCCGGCTCGTCTTTAAGTCCAACAAGTGCGATTCGCGCAACGTTTAAATCCTTAGCAACTCCACTAATTTTTGTATGTTCCACTTTGGTAACCCCCTTAATAATTGTGCCAGGTTTTCTTTGAATACTGGAAAGAACTTCCATTTTAACGCCGTACCGCTTTGCCATTTCAACCGATCGATTATGTAAAACCTGTGCTCCCAGAGATGCCAGCTCAATCATTTCGTCATATGTTATCTCGTCGAGCTTTTTTGCACCTTCAACCTTATTTGGGTCGGCTGTGTAAACGCCGTCTACGTCAGTATAAATCTTACAAACATCGGCGTTAAGAGCAACTGCGATTGCAACGGCTGTCGTATCTGAACCACCACGTCCAATTGTTGTAATGTCGTCGAATTTGTTAACACCCTGAAATCCAGCGACTAACACAATTCTGCGTCGATCCAGCTCTGCTTTTAAACGCTCTGCAGAGAGTGATTTAATTCGAGCGCTGCCATAATCAGAATCAGTGTTCATTCCTATTTGCCAGCCTGTAAGAGAAACTACAGGCAACCCAAGCTTTTCAAGCGCCATTGCCATTAGAGCAACTGAGGCTTGCTCTCCTGTGGATAGCAAAACATCCATTTCACGTTTGGATGGATTTGGGTTGAGCTCTTTTGCCTTTTGAATAAGCTCGTCCGTCGTATCTGCCTGCGCAGAAAGTACCGTGACAACATTGTTGCCCTCAGAATAAGTTTCGGCGATTGTCCAAGCAACACGCTGTATTGCTTCTGTGTCAGCAACAGAGCTGCCACCAAATTTTAATACTACTAATCCCATCAATGATCTCCTAATACTCTAAATTGCGATTTCGCAGAAATCCCTCGATTTAATATATCGTCAATCATGTCACCGCTCATAACACCGGTGATAAATGCAACTTCTGTGTCAGATCCTTGAGAAAATATCACATTACCAAACTCTTTTTCAACCTTTTCTCGTGATGAATCGGTTCTAATATACCATGCGGAGTCTAATAATGTGGGACTCGTTACGAAATTATCACGACCCTCTGCCCAGCTTATCCACTTTTGAGCATGGAAGTGTTTAGAAGCGTCAATTACATCTGCAATAACTGAGCTTGCTGTTGGCAACCTGCCGGCTCCGGCGCCACAGAACACTACATCACCTACGGCATTACCTCGAACAACGACTCCGTTTGTAACGCCATCAACCATCGAAAGAATACTATCATTGCTTACAAGATGCGGAGCGACATATACAGACACTTTGTCTTCGACAACACGTGAGCGTCCAAGTAACTTTATTTTATACCCTAACTCAGCAGCATATTGCAAGTCTTTTATTGTTACACCTGTGATTCCCTCTGTCTGAACCTCTGAGGGAAAAACATGTTCTCCAAATGCAAGAGATGATAGTATGCATATTTTTCGACATGTATCATGACCGTCAATATCTGATGTCGGGTCAGCCTCTGCATAGCCTTTATTTTGCGCTTCTAGTAGTGAAGCAGAGAAATCAGCGCCTGTCTTTTCCATGTCGGTGAGAATATAGTTTGTTGTGCCGTTTAGTATGCCATAGATCTCAGTGATAATGTTTGCGGTCATGCACTGAGCAAGGGGCCTTATCACAGGAATCCCACCGCCAACGCTTGCTTCGAAAAGATAGTTTGCATTTTTTTCTTTTGCAAGAGCAAGCAGCTCAGCGCCATGTTCAGCGACCAGTTCTTTATTTGAGGTGACGACACTTTTGCCGACTTCAAGAGAGCGACGTGTAAACTCCAATGCAGGATCAATACCCCCAATGGCTTCCACAACAATCGACACTTCCGGGTCTTCGACGATCATATTAAAATCATTTGCAAAAAGATGTCCATAGGGGCTATCAGAGAAATCTCTGATGTCAAGTATATACTTCACGGTTATTGGCTGATTTGCATTTTTCATTATTCTTTCAGCATTCTTCTCAAGGACGCTTACAACCCCTGAACCAACAACTCCATACCCAATTACTGCTATTTTTATCATTTCAGAAATCCTTTCCGGTAAATTTCAAGTTTTTAGCATATGAGCACTAGTTCAACAAAAGCCCTATGCCCATTGTTATCCCAACCAAAATAGGCTGATGTGCGATATATATCAGTAACGCATTTCGTCCAACCAGAGGGAAAAACGGAACTTTCACTTCATAAAACCACGAGGGAAATTTGTTTTCGCGGATGTATTCGCCTACCCATGTGCCGAACAAGAATACAAATATCCATGGCAATATAGGTTGATAATCAAAACTCACAAAGCCTGTTTGTCGCCAACCGAGAACAGATAGTATATCATGTATGACCAAATTATCAGAACTTATTGAAAAGGGAAGCCATGACAGTGAAGTTGCAACGGACTCAGTGGTTGGTGACAGCAATAATCTGGCGAGAGCGCTTACAACGATTAGAACAATGTAAATAAAACCGGCGATTTTTCGTGAAATATTATCCCATAACTTACGTGTAATGCCATAGAACATCATTGAAAAACCAAGCAAGTGCAGAATGCCGAATGTTATAGGCATGCCCATGAATGTTGTTACATAGGTGATTATAAAAGCAATGACGAGGACGATTGCGCCACGCTCTACATTGCCTTTAGAGAAGCGTGAGGACACTCCTGAGATAGCGACAAAAACACCGATAAAAATGATTTGCAGCACATTAAAGACAGGATTGCGATATAACCAGAGCGGTGCATCAAGGAATGCCCATGCATTATAAAGAGCATGATGGATAACCATCAGCACAACGGCAAACCCGCGCAAAGCATCAAGAAGTTCAATTCGTTTTTTCTTAGTTTTCATTCTAAACGATAACCTAACCTATAACCTAATTTCATTACCTGTGTTATCAACACGTTTTGCATTTTGCGCAAATAATGCAACCAAGAAAGCTAGAGCCATAAGGCCGAGCACAAATGCAGTGGAAATTCCGAAGTCTATAAGTTCTGAAGCAGTCACAGCGCCTTCAAGCACAGTGGTTTGTGCCAATAGACCTAGTGTAAAGGGGTTGAACATATAGTCCATTGTATACATCGCAAACATGGTTGGTAGAAGTATTGATATTGTAATACAAATGGCAGAGCTCATCCCGGCTTTGCTCGTCGCCGTTCCCAGTGTGAGATGCATGCAAGCATAAAACATCATATGTACGCCTGCAAGCACACCTGCAAGTAGCACCGTACTGAATGAAACGTCATTAGTGTCAAAAACAAGAATAGAAATACCCCATGCTGCAAGCAAAGCAACAACAGAAAAGAATAGTACAGAAAGTGGATAGATTATGAACTTTGGCAATAGATATGAGAAGTTGCGCAGTCCTGCACTTTTTGGAATAATTACGGCACGCTTTTTCTGTTCACCACCGGCAGCTCTATTTAAAAGGACAATCATTACAATGACTCCTGCGCCGACAATCCATTCTACGGCAGACGCTACACCAATAGCAGTCGTAGAGCCCAGCATGTCCACCATTTCGGTGACATCCATTCCCATTTCGTCATAATAAAAATCACTAAATGCATACATAAATGAGCCCATTCCGGCGATTAAAAGTGGACTGAAAATAGCCAGACCTAAGATTGAAAGTCCGATAACCAGAAACCTATGGGTTCTGAGATATGCTAGAAGTTCTTTTTTAAAACTCGCTCTTGTTTGCAAATTCATCGTATGTATCCCCCTGTCCACGTTTGGCCATATGGCAGTAAGTGACCGCTGTTTATTCCGAGATAAATTTGCTCAAGAGATAGTCGGTAGAACCATACGCCCTCAGGAACAACCTGTCGACTTGCAAGAGTTGTGACAACTTTGTAGAACAACTCTGCTTCAATCACACCTTCTTTAGCATAGGCAACAACATCATTAGCCTGCTGTAAAAACACACGATCCACAATATCCAGCTCATGCAGTATGCCCGCTGTTTCATTTGCATTATATGAACGAATAATAAGCGCATTTCCTGCTCCAAACGCATGTTTCACATGATCCAATGAGCCCTCAACAGCCATTACACCATGTCGAAGTATGCCAATCTTATTAGCAACGCGCTCAACATCAGCCAATATATGAGTGCATAGGATAATTGTAGAGCCTGAAGCTGCTAACGTGCTTATTATATTCATGACCTCAGCTCTGCCCTCAGGATCCAGTGCAGACGTAGGCTCATCGAGAATCAGCAGGTCAGGATTAGCATATAAAGCAGCAGCGATTCCGATACGCTGAACCATTCCGCGAGAGTAGCCACCAATACGTCGGCTAGCATTCTGAATCATTCCTGTAAGATGTAATAGTTCGGCAGTGCGCGCTTTAATATTGCCCTGAAAGTCGCAACAAGCACCGATAAAATCGAGATACTCAAACCCGTTCATGTAATTAAACAGGGCAGGAGACTCCGGAAGATACCCTATGACTAAATTTTCTTTTTGAAATGAGATTTCACCCTCATCCTTTGGGACAATGTTGCATAGGATATTCATGGTGGTGGTTTTCCCGCAACCATTTGTACCCAAGAAGCCATAAATATCGCCCCTGTCGATACTCATATTTAGTCCTTTGAGTACAGGGAAACCTCTATAACTTTTTTCTAAACCGTTGATTCTTAGCATATAATTCTCCCTCTTAACCTAATTTAACCTATTAGCAAGCCCATTAACAAGAAACCTGAGAGCTCGTTTGCAGCAAGTATCATCATGAGTATAACAGGAATCGAAGCGAAAAACCAAGCGGTCTTTTTCCAGCCACCCTTTTCAGGCCAGGCATTTTCGATTTTGTACTTACGCATTGATGGTATTTTTGAAAGAAAGACTATTACTCCGATAACAATTAGCGCAAGGAAAATAACTAAGTAAATATACATAAATGTATTTACGAGCCTTCCATCTCCGAGATTAATATCTGCTAATGTTGTCAAAATAATCGTTCCTGCAGCTATTGCATTTACCATAGTGTGAAGAACAGTAACGGTATATAGTGAGCGGGTTGCATATCGGATATAACCTAGCGCAAAACCGTATGCTGTTGCGTAAAAGAGCATAAATAGGCTGCCGTGAGCAAGTCCAAACAAGATTGAAGTAATAATAATTGTAATGCCTACGCCATAAGGTCTAAGTGCATCAAAGAATATTCCTCTATACCAATATTCTTCAAGGATTGGCGCTACCACAACCAGCATAAAGACCAGCATAATTATACTGACAAGATTAGTTGGTTGCTCAACTGCTGTTGGTCTAAACAGTTCCTGTACAGTACTATGAGCATCTATGTTTTGGGATATGAGAAAAAATACAAGGGCGGTCAACAGCGCAGTTCCGTGACCTAATCCAAAAGATGCAGGAAAAGCACCTAAAGCACGAGCCAGCCTTTTTGGCTTTTGATAAAGTTCTCGATATTTGCCTTTATATACCTTGAAACTATTAAAGATAAGCATTGTGATTAATAGTGGGAAAATATATATAAACAAAATAGCAAACGCATTTACGAAAAAGCTGTATAAAGATTCGTTCATGTTCACAAAAAAAGCAAACGTATTGAAGAATCTCATGAAAAATCCAAAAAGAACTCTGAATGCAAAATACACGGACATTGCAAATCCGAGTTTTGCACACACAGATCTGAAGCTAGCAAGCTTTGGCTTCACAGGCGGCTCCGAGTTGAACTGTTCAGGTGCGTACTGCTCCGGCATATATTGCTCTGAACCATGCTGACTTTGATCAACATGACTGTGTTCGTAATATACTTGTTGAGAATGCTCTTGCAGATCGTGCTCTAGCTCAGTGTTAACAAAATCTGGATTATTATTCTCGCTCAAATTTTCTTGGTTGTTGTCGATATCCATTTAAGGACCTATTCCTTTCGCCTAAATCGATGTGTTTCGCATTATTGCTATACATGTTTGTGCTACATATATATGGCACAAATCCCCTGCTGTTAAAAAGCAAGGGGATATGAACTCACCGAACATATCGGATATTTATAACTAAAGATGCGCAGTGTTTGCAAAAATTACTTTGCAGGTTCTTCAGATGCCTTGCCTACTGTAGAAACCGCCCATTTTGCAATTTGAATACGTACTCTGTCTTCACTTGTTTCAAAAGTGATTTTGTCATCACTAACATTAACAACTTTTCCGTAGATTCCACCGATTGTAGTAATTGTGTCACCTGATTTTAGTGAGCTACGCATTTCAGCGAGTTTTTTCTTTTTCTTTTGTTCGGGTCTGATCATGAAAAAGTAGAATATACCTACCATTACAACGATCATAATAATCATTTCAAAGCCCATAATTGAATCCATTCCTTTCATATTCGCATAATAATTCTGCGTCACTGGTGATAGTCGTTGTGGCGCAAACGTTACACTAGCGTTATAGCTATATGATTATACTTTAGCACCTAGCAAAATGCAAGTAAAATTTGCAACAAATAGCAGGTTGCAATGGTGAATTTGCAAGCAACTATTTCAATTATAGATAATGTTTGATATAATGCCAAAGTTGTCATACCCTTTACTAAAGAGAGGAAATGTTGCGTAAAGTGAAAAGGCGCTCAAGATTTTGGAAATATACTCTAGTTCTATTGTTGCTATTTATTGCTGTTGCAGTATTTGCAATTTTTAGAGTTATTTTAGAGCCTGCAGGAGCGCAGGAATATGACGACATACCGAACGCTGTATTCATAGTAACTCCTAGAGCCGAAACTTCTAACGAAAATAATGAAGAGCACTATAATCATGCTCAGTATCAAGATGGAGAGTTGGGGTTTGAAGGCTACGAAGATGCAGAAGAATCTCAAGACTCGCTAGAGCCAGATAGTGATACATTCATTCTCCACATGACTGAGGCTGATATAGGGCTTGGTTATCTTGTGCTTGTTAACCACAATCATTATTTTGAAAGACCAGCTCCCGGCAGACTTGATCTGGCATACATTGAAAATCACATTACAACCGGGTTCAGAGTATTAGGGCAAAACAATCTATTAGAGCGCTCTGTGATTCCACCACTAGATGAGATGATGGCTGCATTTATTGAGGAAACGGGTAACCGCACTGTTGCAGTTATAAGCGCATTTAGAAATAGGTATGCACAGCAGGCAATATTAGATGACCATATCTCAAGAATGGGTCGTACTGAAGCGCTTCGCTGGGTTGCAATTCCAGGATATAGTGAGCACCATACGGGTCTTGCATTTGACCTTGGCATATATACGGGAGGAGTACGTAGCACCTTTACAGGAGAAGGAGTAACCTCATGGTTTAACAGAAATGCGCCAAACTTTGGATTTATACTTCGTTATCCTTATAACAGATTCGCGATTACCCAAACCGCATTTGAACCTTGGCATTTTAGATATGTTGGCCTGCCACATTCGCTAATTATTACTCAAAATAATATAGTTCTTGAAGAGTATATCGACATGATGAGAAGATATACTCCAGAAGAACCACTTGAATTTGAACATAATGGAATTTTATATGAGATATTCTTCGTTGCAGGTACAGAAGTGCCGATTCCATTTAACTCGGCATTCAGTATATCAGGCAATAATGCAGACGGATTCATCGTTACGATAAATCGCTTAGAAATTGATCCATATACTTTTATTGACGCTTATACTTAACTCCTTGAGGCGTATCCTCTAGGATGATACCCATTGCACTGAGCTTATCCCTTATAGCATCGGCTTCAGCCCAGTTTTTCTCTGCGCGAGCAGTTTGACGTTGATTAATAAGCTCTTCAATTTCTGTGTCAAGAACAGAATCATCGGCATCACCATATATCAAACCTAAGACATCAACAAGTTCGTTAAGCATTTCGAGAGTTTTGCTTGCGAACTCTTTTGATGCACCTTGTTCAGCTGCGACGCTGTTGCTCTCACGCACCAGCTCGAAGATGATTGAAATGGCATCAGCGGTGTTAAAGTCATCGTCCATAGCTTCGATAAACTTTTCACGATAACTTGGGAGAGTCGCAAGAAATGCTTGCTCTTTTTCAGTTATAGTATCTGAACCATTTTCACCTATAAACTCTAAACTGCTTTTGGCAGTTTTTATTCTTTCAAGAGCGCTTTTTGCCTGAAGAAGAATGTCACCTGAGTAGTTTAGAGGACTTCTGTAGTGGCTCATAAGCATAAACATTCGTATATTTTCATATCCGAACTCTTCAGCAGCATCTCGCACAGTGAAGAAGTTCCCTTTAGACTTAGACATTTTCTCTTTGTTAACGCTAATAAAGCCGTTGTGAATCCAATAGCGGACAAACTCACAGCCGTTTGCACCCTCGGACTGTGCAATTTCATTTTCGTGATGAGGGAATACTAAATCCTGTCCTCCCGCGTGAATATCAATGGTTTTTCCAAGATATCTATTAACCATGGCAGAGCATTCAATATGCCAGCCCGGGCGACCTTTACCCCACGGGGAATCCCAATACGGCTCGTCTGGTTTTGCACCTTTCCATAGCGCAAAGTCAACAGGATTCTCTTTAACCTCTGTCACATCAACACGTGCACCCATCTGAAGATCTTCAAGGGGTTGGTGTGAAAGCTTTCCATAGTCAGAAAATGTCGAAGTGCGATAATAAACATCACTTCCACTTTGGTATGCAAATCCTTTTTCGATTAGTGTTGTAATTAGTTCGATTATTTCATTAATGTTTTCTGTTGCCTTAGGGTGAAATGTTGCATCACGTACACCAAGACCCCGTGCATCTGTCCAATATTCTTCTATGTACTTTTCCGTAAGTTCCTGGCAAGAAATGCCTTCTTCATTTGCGCGATTAATTATCTTATCATCAATGTCCGTAAAGTTTTGCACATAGGTTACATCATAACCACGATACTCAAAGTAGCGACGCAAAACATCAAACATGATGAGGGGTCGAGCATTACCCACATGGAAGAAGTTATATACCGTTGGACCGCAAGCGTACATCTTAACCTTGCCTGGCTCAAGCGGCACGAAATCTTCCTTTTTCATTGTCATTGTATTATAAAGTTTCATTGTTTCTCCTAATTCTTGCTTTACTCATCCAGTTTCAGCACTGCCATGAATGCATCCTGTGGCACATCGACGCTTCCTAAGCTACGCATACGCTTTTTACCTTCTTTTTGCTTCTCGAGTAGCTTCTTCTTACGTGTAATGTCACCGCCGTAACATTTTGCAAGAACATCTTTACGAAGCGCACGAATGGTTTCTCTCGCAATTATCTTACCGCCAATAGCAGCCTGAACAGGAACTTCGAACAATTGGCGTGGAATATTTTCTTTTAGCTTTTCGACAATTTTACGCCCGCGTGCATATGCCTTGTCTCTATGCACGATAAACGACAGCGCATCAACGATTTCGTTATTGAGAAGCACGTCAAGTCTGACCAACTTGGATGCACGATAACCGAGAAAATCATAATCAAGTGAAGCATAACCACGACTGCGTGATTTCAGAGCATCAAAAAAGTCGTAGATAACCTCGTTTAGCGGTAGCTCATAGTGAAGCTCTACACGTGCTGCGTCAAGATAAACCATCTCTTTATAGTCGCCACGCCTGTCTTGGCACAGCTCCATTATACTGCCCACATAGTCGGGAGGACATATAATTGATGCTTTTATAAAGGGTTCTTCTGCCGTTTCTATGATAGCTGGATCGGGATAATTGAGAGGGTTATCAACAAAAACAACCTGTCCATCTGTTTTTGTTATGCGATATATAACGCTTGGAGCGGTCATTATTAAATCGAGATTGTACTCACGCTCAAGCCTTTCGCCGATTATTTCCAAGTGCAAAAGACCGAGAAATCCACACCTGAAGCCAAAGCCAAGTGCAGCGGAGGATTCCGGCTCATATGACAGCGCAGCGTCGTTTAATTTAAGCTTTTCAAGAGCATCACGCAGGTCGGGATACTTAGCACCATCAGATGTGTATAATCCTGAGAAAACCATAGATTGAACTTTTTTATATCCCGGAAGAGGCTCTTCAGCAGGTCTGTTGGCATCTGTGACAGTATCACCAACAGTTGTGTCGCCAACATTCTTTATGCTTGCTGTAAAGTATCCAACATCACCCACAGAGAGAACATCACATGGCTCCATACCTATTGGGCGCATATGGCCAAGTTCGACGATTTTGTATTCTGCTCCGCTAGACATAAGCTTTATGTCCATATCCTTGCGTAGCTCTCCGCCAACAACACGAATATATACGATAACGCCTTTATACACGTCATATTGACTATCAAAAATCAATGCTCTGAGAGGCTCTTTCACGTCGCCTTTTGGTGGAGGGATATCAGAAACAATTCGCTCCAGTACATCATCAATGCCGATTCCACGTTTAGCAGAAATCTCAGGTGCATCTTCAGCAGGAATACCAATGATGTCCTCAACTTCTTTCTTTACACGTTTAGGGTCGGCAGCGACTAAGTCGATTTTATTAATTACAGGTAGGATTTCAAGATTGTGGTCTAGGGCGAGATAAGTGTTGGCAAGGGTTTGCGCTTCAACACCTTGAGCAGCGTCAACAACGAGTATAGCTCCCTCGCACGCAGCAAGAGAACGAGAAACCTCGTAGTTAAAATCAACATGCCCGGGAGTGTCAATGAGATTTAGCACGTACTGCTCGCCATCTTTAGCCTTGTATGTCAGACCAACAGCACGTGCCTTGATGGTTATTCCACGCTCGCGCTCAAGGTCCATACTATCGAGAATTTGCTCTTCCATATCGTGAGCATCGATTGCACCACATCTCTCCAGTAATCTGTCGGCGAGAGTCGATTTTCCGTGATCAATATGTGCAATAATTGAAAAATTTCTTATTTTGTCTTGATTGTTTTGCATTTATTGTTATCCTTTAAAAAGTTTGTTTTAATATTCTTTGCGCTAGTAGCGCTTGTTAGTCGGGTTCATCAGTCATAGATCTAAGCTTTTGTAATACCTTCGACTCAGCTTCTCTTAGCTCATTTATCATGTCTATGGCATCATTTACCTGAGCTGATAGGCGAGTAGCACCATCTGTACGCTCTGTTGTCCGCCCTAGAATAAAGTCAGTTGTGACCGAGTAATAATCGCATATTTTTATGACAAATTCAAGCTTTGGTTCACGTGAATCATTTTCATAATGGGACAACAACGCCTGAGAAACACCAAGCGCAGCAGACGCTTGACGCTGGCTCAAACCCTTTTCGCCACGAAGTTTTGCTAAGTTAGTGGCGAATATTGACTTTGTAGTCGACTTCTTAGGCATAGCTTTGACCTAAACCTTTCACAATCTAAACCTTTCGGTTAAATATGGGAATAACATGTTTTCTGCCACGTATCATTATTCCAAAAACAGCAGTTAGACAGATTGCGTTGAACATTACAATCACGGCACGTATGGGTATTACTTCTGCAAGCCCGCCGGCAACAAGTTGTCCGAGTATTGTACCGGAATTCATAATCATTTGAAAAGTACCGTTAAATCGCGCTCTCTTTTCATTGGGAATATAGCTTTGCGTAGTAGAGATTCTAATGTTATAACTCGTAACCGTGAGCAATCCTACAGTAAATGCAAGAAGCGCCATAACATATATAGGTGTAAACAAATAAGTCATCTCGATTATGCTAAATGTGATATATACAAAAATTGCAATGGTGAACTTCCTGTTTGCGGGCAATTCAAGCCTGTACTGAATTACACCGCCTATCATACGCCCCAGAGCACCTGCACCAATAACTACAGTGTACAGCATGACACCCAAATGAGGTGTGTTTGTGAAAAACGGAAGAAGCAGGGTATGACTTGCCCATGCGAACATAGAAACAAAGAAGTAGGATGTTATAACAACCAGACCTTTTTCGCCCTTAATGTATTCAAGACCTTCGAGAAAACTATCTTTAAACTCGGAAAGACTGTACTTTTCCAGCTTCTTTCTAAGGTGGGTTTCATTTGAGCGAATTTGTGTTTCAAGACATGCAACGATAAAGAAAGCACCTGATGCAAACAGCAGAATCGGACCTACGCCTATTTGATCACGCAAGAAAGCTGCTAGTGGCATCATAACCACAGTGAGTGGCATTATCATGGATGGAACAGAGTATGCCTTGCGAAAATTCCCCTCTGTAACCAACGTTGGATAAAGACTTTCATATGCAACCGAGCATGCACTATCAACTGTTCCCAGAGTAAAAGCCATAATTAGAAGAAAAACAAAGTTGAAATGCCCGCCACCAATCACAAAGAAAAGTATTAAATATAGCGCAGATGATGTGAAGTCTAATGTATAAATAGTTTTTATACGAGAAAAACTGTCCAGTAGAGGACCTGCCAATACAGGAACGAGGATTCTTGGCAAGTTAAACATGACCATATACAAGACGAACAGAAAAACTGAATCGCTAATGTCTAAAACCATAAGGCTTATCGCAAAACCTGCGAGAGCATTTCCAAAAACAGAAGTGATTGAGCTAAGTGTTATTATAGTGAAGTTGCGCGTCCAAAGAGTATTCATTTTATTCGTTATTACACATATCTAGTATTGCTTGTGTAAACATTTTTGCGCTTAAAATCAATTGATCAAGTTTTATATATTCGTCGATACCATGCACATTATTGTAATCACCGGGCATTGCACAACCAAATGCGACACCGCCCTCAATATCATGAACATATGTCAAGCCACCCATAGAAGCGCATTTGCCTGGTTGACCTGTATATTCTTCGTAGAGATTTAATAGTTTTTGTACAAAAGGAGCGTCCTCAGGAGTGTGATGACATCCGGTAATCTCGTGATATGTGAGATTTATATCCTCGCTCGCAAGAGCGGAGCGTGTCCTCTCTACAAGGTCGACCTTGTCAGCACATCCAGGTGTTCTACTGTCGAATTTTCCTGAGAATCCACATTCTGAAAAGCTTAAAACGCTGAAATTAACTGTTATTCTTCCGGTATCTTTATCTTCCATGTCGATACCAACAGCTGTGCCGTGATTGTCACCATATGGGAAGAGCTTGTTTAGCTTTTGTAAATATTTGAAAGAAGTGCTGTCTGCAAACGGCATTGATGCAAGCATCTCAATGAGAGCAGTCTGTGCGTTGACTCCTCGCTCAGGCATACTTGCGTGGGACGCTTTACCCTCTACCTCGATTTTAAGGGTGTTGCCAACAGATGTGACAGACATTGGCGCTCCTGTTTTGTCTGAGTGCTCACGACAAATAGCTTCTACATCACTTAGTGAAAAACCTTCAATGACCGCTTCAGCATAATCAGGCACGACGTTGGGAGTTTTACCTCCAACAACAGAAATTATCCGCGGAAGAGTGGTATCTTTTTCCCACTTTGCGCCAAAAACAGGCATAAAGCGACCTTTTTCTATGTTTATCACAGGATACTCTGCATCAGGAGTAAATACATTTGGCGGAGGTGTGTTCTTTTTTAGATATTGGGTAACATCATCAAATCCTGTTTCCTCACCAGAGCCAAGAATGACTTGAACTCCGTGTTTAAGATCCGGACAAAGATCACGAGCACAATATAGTGCGTACATTGCAGCAACAGATGGACCCTTATTGTCAATGACACCACGCCCGTAGAGTTTGCCGTCTCTGAGAGTCATCTTAAACGGATCACTTGTCCAGCCGTCACCAACTTCAACAATATCAAGATGCGCCAGAATGCCCATTAGTGCAGGAGCTGGACCATAGTTTACAGTAATCATCATATCTTCAAAGACATCGACTTCAAAGCCACGCTCTTCAAACATTTGTTGTGCAAGAGTCAGAACTGCACGAGATTCAACACCATATGGTGCGCCCTCTTCTGCCTCAGTGCGTACGCTGTTTATTGCGACTAGTTTACTAAGATCGCTTATCATATCATCTGAGTTCGTGGCAAACCAATCGTCGATTTTCTTTCTCAATTCTGCTCTGTTACTCATATCTATGCCCATTCCTTTCGTAATTAACTCTATGAAATAATTCATGCAATACTTTTCAAATTCTGCAGAAGTTTCAAATGTGTTTTCTATAATATAATCGCAGTTCTCTCTGAAGAAACCTTCAGGCTTTTGCGCATTAATTCTCATTAAAGCTTGCTCTTTTGTTAAGCCATCTCTTTTGATTATGCGAGATAGGCGAGTTTCTACCGGGGCAACAAAACCGACAACTATATTACACATGTCACTCAGACCGCTCTCGACCAGAGCGATTGCGTCAATTGCAACGACTTTAATGCCTTGAGTCTTAAATGAATCTATGCGCATACTAAGTGCTTCAGTGACGTACTTATGTGTGATTACATTTAACCGTAGCAAGGAGTCCTTGTCGTTAAAAACAATTACACCCAGCTTTTTGCGATCAACTTTGCCATCAGTTAAAACATCATTAAAGCTATCATTTATCTCGGCTGTTAGCTTTTCATTATCAGAGAGTAGCTCATGATATAGAGCATCACAGTCAATAGTCTTTGCGCCTAATGTTTCAAGGGCTGTCATAGCTGATGTTTTACCTGCGCCTGTACCGCCTGTTATACCAATGATAAACATGATGTAACTCCTCTAAGATGTCCCACGCCTTTAAACACAAAACAACTATGAACTATGAAAAGAAATTACCCTTCCTCAGAAACCTTCAACTTTTCCGCTCTGTCTGCCATGATGAGAGCATCAACCGTTTCATCAAGAGCACCGTTTAGTATCTGCTCAAGCTTATATAGCGTTAGCCCAATGCGATGATCTGTCATGCGTCCTTGGGGATAGTTGTATGTGCGAATACGCTCTGAGCGGTCACCTGTACCGACTTGACTTTTACGCTCTGCAGCTTGCTCTGCAGCTTGCTTGCGCTGCTCTTCTTCATAGAGCCTTGATGCGAGAATTTTCATTGCACGCATTTTGTTTTTAAGTTGACTTCGCTCATCTTGACACTCAACAACAGTTCCTGTTGGCAAATGAGTTATTCGGATTGCCGACTCGGTCTTGTTGACGTGCTGTCCACCTGCACCACTGGCACGGAAGGTGTCGATATTTAGGTCAGCTGGATTTATTTCAAAATCAACTTCTTCCATTTCGGGAAGGACAGCAACCGTAACAGTACTTGTATGAATCCGTCCTGAGGTTTCGGTTTCAGGTACACGCTGTACACGATGTACGCCGCTTTCGAACTTCAAACGCGAATATGCGCCGTCGCCCTCAATGATGAAGCTAACTTCTTTAATGCCACCAAGTTCGGTTTCGTTTAAGTTTGCAATTTCCGACTTCCACTTCTTAGACTCGGCATACATTGTATACATACGATAGAGATTGTACGCAAAGAGAGCAGCTTCGTCGCCACCTGCGCCACCACGTATTTCAATGATGACGTTCTTATCATCGTTGGGGTCACGGGGTAGTAGCAGAAACTTTAACTCTTCGTTAATCTGTTCCATGTCCGCCTGTGCTGAATCGAACTCTTCTTGTGCCATCTCTTTAAAATCAGGATCGCTCATGAGCTCGCGTGCGCCATCCATGTCACTTTGCGCCTTTTCATAACGCCTGTATGCATCAACAACAGGTTGAATCTCTTTTTGCTCACGGGCAATCTTTGCATATAGCTTAGGATCAGAATATACTTCAGGATCCTGCATACGTTCTTCAAGAGTTTTATATTTTTCTTCGATAGACTTTAGCTTTTCAAGCATGTTAAATGTTTCCTTAAATTTTGTAAAAATTGAAATGCGCCACCGAAAATAGTATCATATAATGGGAAGAATGTAAACGAAAATAGTCGCAATTCAAGGGTTGATATGTCTCAAATGGTTAAAATTGCATTTTGGATTGCATTGTGCTACCATTACAATGCATTTTGTATTTGCAAGATGGCAAAAAAGTACATGTGCCCGTAGCTCAGCTGGATAGAGTGTCAGACTCCGACTCTGAAGGTCGTGCGTTCGAATCGCATCGGGCATACCAAGTGAAAAGACCCTGTAGTTTTGCAGAATTTGCAACAGCTACAGGGTCTTTTTAAACAAGAAATCATTGTTCTCGCGCCGAACGCGTCATAATATCAAGCGTTTCAACGGAGCGGGAGATTTAACTCACAGCTTTTTGCGTAATATCGTATCCATCGTCTATGTTTAGGCTTATAGGCGGGAAAAAACTAGCGCAACTATACGATTTTACTATAAATTAGATGATTTTAGTATATGTTTCTGTGTGCATATACAGTATAATCCATTTACCATATTATAACAGGAGGAAAGAAAGTTGAGAAAAATAGCAATTTTATTAGTAGTGGTCCTATTAATGGGCACAATGGGCTTGGCACTGACAGGCTGTGATGGTGATAGTGGGAATAATACACTAGTCATCTACTCTCCAAACTCGGAAGGACTTATAAACGCAGTCATCCCGGCATTTGAAGAAAGATACGGCGTTACAGTAGAACTCATCCAAGCAGGCACAGGCGAACTCTTTGCACGTCTTAGAAGTGAAGCAGCAGCACCTGTAGCAGACGTTATTTGGGGTGGAGGTTACACAATCTATGCGCAAAACATGGACTTGTTTGAACCATATGTATCACCAAATAACGATTATCTGATTCCGGCATTCCGCAACACAAACGGCTATACACAACCATATGTACTAGACGGTAGCGTTATTGTTGTAAACCGCAATCTGGCAGCAGGCATGAACATTCAAGGTTATGCAGATCTATTAAACCCTGACCTAAGAGGTCGTATTGCAACTGCAGACCCACGCACATCATCAAGCGCATTCGCACACTTGACAAATATGCTCCTTGCAATGGGTGGTTATGACTCAGAAGAAGCATGGCAATTCGTAGAAGAACTGTTTGACAACATTGATGGTAACATCAATCCAAGTTCAGGTGGTGTATTCCGCTCAGTGGCAGACGGTGAAATGATTGCAGGACTTTCTTGGGAAGATCCGGTTGTACAAATCATCAGTGACGGTGCAGAAGTAGACATCATTTACATGGCAGAAGGCACAGTATTCTTAGGAGCAGAATCTGCTATTATCAGAGGTGCAAACAATGTTGAGTATGCACAAAGATTTATCGACTTCATTATTTCACATGAAATCCAAGAAATCTTTGGAACAACTACAACAAACCGCCCTGTTAGAGCGGACGTAGCAATGTCAGACCACATGATTCCAATGGCAAACATTTTCACAATTTATGAAGATTACGATTTCGTACTCATAAACAGAGAAGATCTGGTACAAAGATTTGATGATATCTGGGTGAACCTACAGTCATAAGAAGGCACACAAAAACGTAAACATCATTCTTAGTACAAAACTTAAAATCTAAGTTTAATTAATTCGCATGTAAAGGTGAAAACACTATGGGACAAATTACAATTAAAAACGCTAAAAAAGCATACGGCGAGACTGTAATTATCGAGGATCTTAGTGTAATCATTCCAGATGGCTCCTTCTTTACCCTTTTGGGGCCATCTGGTTGCGGAAAAACAACGCTACTCCGTATGATTGCAGGCTTTAACACCATTGAGGGTGGCGATTTCTATTTTGATGATATCAGAATAAATGACAAGGAACCAAGCAGACGTAACATTGGTATGGTTTTCCAAAATTACGCCATCTTCCCTCATTTAACAGTAAAGCAAAACGTGGAGTTTGGCTTAAAGCAAAGAAGACTCTCGAAAAGTGAAATAAACAGTCGCGTAGATGAATATCTCAAACTGATTCAAATTGATCAGTTTAGAGATAGAAAACCAGACAAATTAAGCGGAGGCCAGCAACAAAGAGTAGCTCTGGCCAGAGCTCTTGTCATTAAACCTGACGTTCTTCTAATGGACGAGCCTCTTAGTAATCTTGATGCCAAGCTTCGTATCGAAATGCGCCGCGCCATTCGAGAAATTCAAAAAGAAGTTGGCATTACTACTGTATATGTTACCCATGATCAAGAGGAAGCTATGGCAATCTCGGACCAAATTGCTGTTATGAATTTTGGTGAAATCTTACAGATTGGTCCACCTAAACAACTCTATCATCGTCCGGCAACTGAATTTGTGGCCGTTTTCATAGGCAGAACCAATATCCAAGAAGCTAAGCTCGTAAAGCAAGATGGGAAAACAGCCATTGCGTTTAATAATGGATATACTTTGCCATTTGAAGCATTAGATCATTTGGAACCTCAAGATGTTCGTGTAAGTATTCGCCCCGAAGAATATGTAAGAACAACAAATACTGAGGATAGCATCCGCGCCAAAATTATTGACAGTATCTATCTGGGTCTAAATACTGAATATGTTATGGAACTGGATTCCGGCGAAAAAGTGCAAATAACAGAAGAATCCAACTACGTAGAAACCCTAAAAGCCGGGGACGAAGTAAGGCTCAGTATCAACAAGCAGAAAATCAATGTCTTTTCCAAAGACGGGAGAGTAAACCTACTGGGGGTGGAGTAATTGGCGACCAGAAAAAGATGGAATCTTTGGAGTAGTTCATCCCTTATAATTTTACTGACGTATATTTTATTCCTGGTATATCCTTTGGTTATGATTCTCTCCAACGCTGTTTTCGTTAATGATGCATTTACACTTGATAATTTCGTACGTTTCTTTTCACACCGCTATTTTAGAGGCTCATTGATGAACAGCTTCCAGGTGTCTATCGCAGCAACATTTTTTGCGTTAGTACTGGGAATGTTACTTGCATATCTTTTTGCTATGTTCGAATTCAAAGGTAAAAAGATTATCCAGGTTTTAATCATAATTGCATCTATGTCAGCCCCGTTTATTAGCGCTTACTCGTGGATTCTTCTACTTGGAAGAAACGGCGCAATCACAAACTTTTTAAGTGGCTTGGGGTTGCCGTCATTTGACATTTACGGTTTTGGCGGAATTACAATGGTCTTTACCTTACAGTTATTCCCACTTATATTTCTCTATCTCAACGGTGCGTTTAAAAACATGGACAGATCACTGTTAGAGGCGGCTGAGAACTTGGGATACACTGGATTTCGCAAATTCTTTAAGGTTATCTTCCCGCTGTTAGTACCAACAATTCTAGCTGGCTGTCTACTGGTTTTCATGCGTGCCTTTTCAGATTTTGGTACACCAATGTTGATTGGAGAAGGCTTCCGCACATTCCCTGTGCTTATATTCTCTGAGTTTGTTGGTGAAGTTCGCGGAGACACTTCCTTTGCATCAGCTCTAGCTCTAATTGCAATTGCGATTGCACTACTGGTGTTCGTCATACAGCGGACTGTAGCACGGAAGTTTTCCTACAGCATGACTTCTTTTTATCAAATAGAACCTAAAAAAACAACGGGCATAAAGCGAATACTAATTTATCTAACTGTGTATTTTCCGGTGTTCGTCGCCATTTTGCCTCAGCTGTTCCTAGTCTACACTTCGTTCCGAAATAGTCGAGGCATTGTCTTCCAAGAGGGATATTCATTTATCAACTACATCGAAGCATTTAATCGCATGGGCTCAGCTATTTGGAACACATTACGTATCACGTTCTTCGGCACAGTGTTAGTTGTAGTTGTGGCAATATTCGTATCCTATCTGGCTGTTAGAAAACGCAATGTCTGGACATGGCTAATTGACAACTTGAGCATGATCCCGTTCATTGTTCCGGGCACAGTATTCGGTATCTCTCTACTGTTTGCATTTAATACAGGTGTCGGAGGCACAGGCATTTTACGAATCACAGGCACAGCACTCATTATTATAGTAGCTTTGTCTGTCAGACGTTTGCCTTACACGATTCGATCGTCCGTAACAGCTTTAATGCAAATACCTGTATCCATTGAAGAAGCTGCTGAAAGCTTGGGAAGTAGTCGATTTAAAACATTTTTCCGTATCACAGTTCCCATGATGCTACCCGGAGTCATCGCCGGCGCAATTCTGAGTTGGATTACTATGCTGTCCGAGCTTGCAACATCAGTACTACTCTACAATGTTCGAACAAGAACCATGACAGTTGCGATCTACACAGAAGTTCTACGTGGTAACTTTGGTATAGCAGCGGCACTAGCAACAATTCTTTCTGTAATGACCATTATATTGTTGCTGATCTTCTTAAAAATTTCAAAAAACAATCTCTCGGTGTAATCGGTATAATTTATTCTAATAGAAATAGAGGACGCTTTCGTGAAGAAAATGTCCTCTATTTTTCCATTTTTTGTAGAAATGTTCGGGCGGAGTATCCGGTATATTTCTTAAAAACCTTGTTAAAATATGGATACTCAGAGAAACCGGTCCGTTCAGAAATCTCATAGATCTTATATTCTCCCTCTCGCATCATGCGAATGGCTTCTCGTATTCGATATTTATTCAGATAATCATTAAAGGTTTGCCCTGTTCTATCCTTAAAGCGCTTGTATAAAGAGGCGCTACTGTAACCCAAACTATCTGCCAGCTCATTAAATGTGAACTTCCTATGATAGTTTTCTATTAAATAAGTAACCATGTTCTTGACTAAAGGATCATTTAGATTTATCGGCTCGACATCCAGCATAAGATTATCTTCTGATAAACGGTGCTCTTTATAGAACTTTTGAGTTTCATAGGTGTCAATGGCTCTCTCGATTCCTCGTATGAGCTGTTGCTCCTCAATGGGCTTAACAATAAAGTCTACAGCGTCATATGCCATAGCGTTTTTGGCATTTACAAAGTCATTGTATCCGGAAATAATCAGTTTCGCATACAAGATATCTTTTGTTTCTTCAAATATCTGAAATGCATTTTTAATCGGCAGATTGATGTCGGTTACAACAATATCCGGCTTTAACTGCTTGATTTTATCAATGGCATCCTGACCATCATCAGCTTCGCCTACCACCGTACAGTTCAAAGCTTCATAATCAAAGCAATAGGTCAACCACTTTCGGATTGGATATTCATCTTCAATAATTAAAACTTTATACATGTGGATCTCCAATCGCAATGTTAATAATAGTGTGTCCGTTGCTTGATCTAACTTTGAACTTTGAATCTGAATACATAAGCATTATTCTTTTTCTGCAGTTGTACAACCCATGATGGTTACTCAGCTTGTCCTCTTGGATTTTTGCAATCGTTTCTTTACTAATGCCACCGCCATTGTCCTTTAGCCTAAAGAAAAGACATGTGCCTTTGCTTGTTTCTACCTTTTTGACTCGAATGGAAATCATTAAATCTTTTCTAGTCTTAAACCCATATTTCAAGCTATTCTCAATCAGTGGAAGCAAAAACAGTTTTGGCACTTTGAAAAGCAAGGTTTCTTCAGAAGCATCAATGCTGTATTCAAAATTATCGAAGCGCATATTAAAGATATCAAGATAGTATTTTAGATATTCTAGATCATCAGCTAAAGTTGTTTCTGTTTTATTTTCGTCAATACTATAACGCAAGGTGGTGTTTAAGCTCAAAATCAAATCATTAGCAAGCTTGGGGTCAAAGCTCATGTAGGCTCTGGCTGCCTCCAGTGTGTTGAATAAAAAATGCACATCAAATTGGCTCTCTAAACGCTTTCGCTCGGATTCATGGGTTAGAAGTTCGATATGTTTAATGTTGCTTTCGATGATTTTCTTTGAGTAAAGTTTTGATTGAATCATCAATGCAGCTGCAATCAACGCATTTGCAATGAAAAACACTGTAAACAAGACAGATCCGTGATTGTCCTGTATATACACCACCAACTGCATATTCTCGCTCAGTGGTATGTGTTGCGTAAAGAATTGCTGTTGCTCATAGGTGAAGGAGCGGTTTCGCAAAATGTCGTCTACTTTGTAGATTGAACTTTGGATGAAGAGCGACGCACTCCTTGAGAATACGGAGTTATGTCGATCAAAGATCACATACTGCACACCAGCCATTGACGGCTCAGGTAGAAAGCGATTTCCACCCACAAGAAAGACAGCATGGCCGACGACCAGATTATCCTCACAGAAAACCTTGCCTAACAACACTAAGTATGACTCTCGATTAGCTGGCAAAAAGACATGCTGTATGAACGGTTCATTTTCAATGTTGTTAATCAATATAGACAAATGCAAAGCCAGACGCCGATCCAATTCTGTTCTTCCATCAGAATCAAACACCAATGCTTCATCTTCGTTTAGGATAAAAAACCGTCCACCTCTCGGTGTAGCAACACTATCAATCAAGAAGCCATAATACGCAGTAAAGATATTTCGCTCCGTAGCTTCCCCAAGAATAAAAGCAGATAGTAGGTTATTGTTGTCTGCAATCAAGGAATCTCGCACCTCGTCAATAAGAAGACTATATTCACCTGAGATATATTCTCTCTCCACTCGAAGCTGGTGCTGTATGTTGAAACGGTGATAAACAAATAGTCCCACACTAAAGCCAACGACAACAACTAACGCTACCAATGCAGAGTTAAAAAATATTTCTTTTTGCAGTTTACTCTTTAATGTACTTTGTTCCATTGTGCTCCTTAAATACACTACCTACTATCTGCTACAACTATTGGCTGACTGACACCTAAAAGGAAATTCGATTGAAGTCCGTCATATCCTCTAGTGTCAGAGCCTTGTCAGAGAAAACGCAGAGGATTGGCATTGATGTGAACGACTCGCCATTCGGGATTCGAGCTTTCATGTTCTCGTACGAACAATAAGCAGTATCGTGGTCATAGGCGAAATACGATGAACCTTTCTCACGCTCTGCATCCTTGTAGATGTAGAGGGATTCCGGACGTGGTTCGCCTCTATCGTGAGAAATTGCAATTAGGCGATTATACTTCATTTCTTCATCACCGATGCCGGGTCGAACCTTTAGATTGATGTGATCATCCATCATATCAGCATATATCTTCGAAAGATCTTCTTTTCCTCTCAGCATAAGTGTTGAGAACAACTTTCTATCTAAGAAACGTCCGATTTCGTTATGAAGCTTTACAAAATGACATAAAACAGGAACACCGGGTAGAGTAAGGTAGAACTGAGAAAGTTTTAACCCTTTGTACTCATCAAAGTTCTCGATATTCATATCAGTGCGAATGCCACTCCAAGTGTTGCCAAGCTTGTCTACTTCTGTAGTGAAAGTAGCAGTTATCTTTTCACGCTGAACAAGCATACTACCCATTTTTTCAAGGGTTGTCTTTAGTCCGCCTGCGAAGGGATTCCACCACGAATATGAATCCAATGACGGATAGTTCGAGAAGATCCACTCTCTGTCGTCATATTGCAGTGAATAGACATTATCCAGGAAGCCGGGAGAAACTTTAAATCGTATCTTGCCGTTTTCTACAGTAAAGACATCGTCCTTTTCTGTGGTTTTCACTTCTGTGTTGTCAGTGAGTAGCAATGCACGCCGTTTTTCCAAATCGACTCCGTCTAAGCACATGGTGAAATCAGCTTTATGAACACCGGAGTTACCTTTATTAACCTTAGCAGCGAAGGAGTTTTCTTCGCGAAGCTCATCTTTTGGGTTCGTTTGCTCTTGCTCCGAAAAGATGTCATCGGATGATGATACACGAACTGTGCCTTCATAGATATTCAGACGATTATTCTTCACACACAGCTCCAGTGTATCGGTAGACACAACAGGATTTCCGCCATTTGCGATGATTTCTAAGTGGTTGTGTGTAAAAGGCGCCACGTCCTCGTTTATACTACGGACATAGTTTCTGAAATCATGGAATGTTTTAAAAACATCACACATGTAGACAAAAGACTCTGACTCAAACACCTGTCCTGAAGAAAGCTTGCCTGTTGGCACTTCAAAAACAAGAAGATCGCCCCATTTAACTGTAGGCTTATATTTTTCAGGCCAATATATTCCACTTGCAGCGCCACTGCCTGCGTCAAACACCCAGTTCTCGTCAATCTTGTCTAAATGAAGAGTGTCAAAACCGAAGTTCATTTTATCTGCAACTTCATGAATTTCTCCGTTGTAAGGGTATACAGCTCTCTTGCCAATATCACCCCAGAAACGAGTTTTTACAAAGAGGTCAAGTTGTGACGCACCTGTGTTTGTGATTTTATAATTATAGCATAGTGCACCTGCAGAATCAAAGCTGTAAATAGCGGTATAGACAGCACCGGGAAACTTTCCGGAAGCATAATCTGCTTCCAGTCTGATAAAAGCACCGTCTTCTATAACTCTAACATCAAAGGGGCTTATGGTCTCGAGCTCATCAGTATACGGCTTGCCAATTTGCGTGGGGTAAAATTCACAGAATCCCGACTTCAAAAGTCGGTCGAACATAACTTCGTTGTCGTTTTTGTTGAGCTTTATATGCCATAATCCATTTGCAGCACCGAAGCAATCATTTGTTTCAAAGCTGAACTTTTCTGAAAGCCCTTGATTAACAATGTGCAATTGACGAGTTGAACGTGCTTTTTCGCCGTTCTCCATTTCGATCTCAAAGTCAATGGGAATACCTACATAACCACAGCTTAAGGTTTTTGCTGACAGTGGAAGAGAAATGCTCTTGCCACTCTCGACCTTCGCTTCAAAATCACTTTGAGAAAATTGTAGCAGTGGATTTTCGGGGAGCTTAAATTTGACAGTTGCATTAGCAGAGAAGTTACTGGTCAGATCTATATATACATCCTCTACCAATCCTGCTTTTGCCACCTGCTCTCTTTTGGCAAGGCTAATGTTAATGGGGAACATTGGCTCAATGCCTAGTCCGAACTCTGCAATCTTTCCGTTAACAGATACATCTGCAAGGACGCAAGGGTGGACACGCATTTTGTCCAGCTCTTCAGTAATTGCGCCAACGGAGAACGCACCCTCAAAGCTCGCTTCATTCGTTACATTTTCGCTCCATGAGCCCTCGAAGCTTATAACGTCGTCATTTTTTGCAGTTATTTCCACATCAAGATTTTTGCCTGACTTGTTTTTCACTGTGAATGTACATGGATAGCTAATACCGTAAGCAAGTTCGTGGTTTGGTGCAGTCATCTCGATTACATAGTCGTTTGTTTCAATGAGATTAATTCTGCGTCCGCTTTTTTCGAATCCTACACGGAGCTTTTCGCAATCTTTTTCCCAGCTATATTCATAGAGCTCGAACTTATCGACTTTCTTGCCGTCAGGTTCGGTATCTATAACTCGTGTAGAGTCAGTATACCAGTCTGCGGCGTCAAAGAAATCTTTTATGAGTTCTGTGGAGAATACGGTTGGGATAAAGTTGCTGAGAAGAGTGGTGTCGGTACGATCTTCCCAGAAGAAGCCACACTTTTTATACAATGGCATTGCCTTAGTGTTACCGGACCATGTGTGGAGATCCAGACGTGGCATATTGAGAGCGATTGTTTCTTCAAGGCACATTAGCACAAGTTCTTTGCCGATTTTCTTACCGTGAAAATCAGGTCGCACATTGAGAAGCTGAACATATGCAGTATTTTCGTCCTTCCAATATCTACTCAAACTACAATAGCCGACAGCTTCGTCGCCATTCATAGCAATATAGACTTTAAAAAACGCTCCGCTATTATTTTCGGTGATTACGTTTTCGGCAGATTGCACTCCGCTGAAAAATGAGCCGCCCCAGCCGTCACCGCTCTTGTTCCACATATCAGCAATCGCTTCAGCAAGGGAATCGTCGTATTCGACGATTTCAATTCCGTTTGATAATTTTTTAAGTACTTTCATTTTGTTAACCTCTCTTTTGTTTGTTCGTCATTTTGCGCGTAGTCGCAGAATCTAGGCAGATTTTTCATTAACTACTTGACACTACTGTTTTTGATTCGTTGAAATTCATATTTCGTATATTAAAATAACTGGGCTTATGTACCGAGTTTTTTGTTTCAAGACAAAAAAGACCCTGTGCAGACTGTTAAGACTGCACAGGGCTCACGTTTACACAAATGCGGATTACGCCGCTATTTTATGTGGTGATAGGCATTCAAAACAATCATATTTTTGGAAATGGGCAGACTGACCCCCTGAAGAAAGAAGCGTCACTATGTAAGCTGGGTTAGAAACCTCTAAATGGGCGCAACTATCCCATGTTTTCATTGTTACAGATGTAAGATTACGCGCAATTCTAATGCTACGGAACTTTTCATTTGTAAACTTGGATTGATTCATGTCTTTCACCACCTTTCGTACAAATTTCGTGTTTAATATTATCATAATGCGCCGAGATGTCAAGAAAAATATGAATTTATTCTCTTACTTGCAACAATTCTAACGGTGCGCGGCGGCTTACTATTATTGCGCCAACTACTCCGCCGACAATAACGCTGCCAAGATACAGCCCTGCTAATTGTAAAAATACTATAGCAAATCCCATTCCCAACATTGGCATTAGGATTAACGTTAAAGCAATTCCTGTCAAAGTTACGATTAACAGCTCAACACACATTAGAGCTCTAATGTGCCCTTTAGTAGAGCCTAGAACACGCATGGCAGCAGCATTTTTGGTATGCTGGAGCATTAACATTAGTGACAGACCCATTCCCAAAATAACAGAAGCGACAATGGCAATGGGATATAAAATCTGTAGAAGTTCCAAATTTTGCTCCATGGGGATAACGACCTGACGGAATTCATCATCGTTAATTGTCAAACGTAGCGGGAAATCCTGTCGTGCAAACTCATTAACTTGAATGTTATTTTGCTCAATTATCTCTCCAATTCGATCTTCAAACACCGCAAGTTCATGATTTCTTGCAGGGTCTATTTCGACTCTAGCCATCGCATAGGTCATAGCGTCACCGCGGATAAAGCGCAATGCGTCAAGTGGCATTATAACATGTGGTCCATCACCGTGATGTAGAAAAGAACCTATAGTATATCCGCTATACGATCCAATTATTTGAACAGGATATTGGCTGAACGACATACCTAAAAATTGGTGCCATGAACCAACAAACAAAAACCCTAAATCCATCGACATATATGCCGTACCCCCGAGGATTAACTCACGAAACTCTAATATATCCTCGTGTACAATGACAGGTATAGGCTCTGTGAGCGTCGAATCGTCATAGTAAAAACTACTCACATCAAACCCCTCGACAAAGCTATACGCAAAAGGTTCTCCTCCCCATACCATGGCGTAGCTTAAATGGCTTTCCGCGAAAAAAGTTTCCAAACAACTTGGGGCAACGTGATTTTCAAATACATGATGAAGACCAAGTTCATCATACCCCACGGGTCGAGACCAATCAATATCCCACAAACGCATACCTAGATCCTGTACAGCATCTATATGATCATCAATGCCTTGCGAATCTATGAGGTTTACTAAAGAAAATTCCGAAAGAATATAAGCGTCCCGAACAAACTCGTCATTCAGTATTGCGTCCATTATATCTTTTGTAATCATCTCACCTGAGAAGAATGGATAAAGCATTTCGACAGCTTCTATTTCTGCTGTTATAGGCATTGTGTCATAGAGCACTTCGATTTCTTCGGCAGTACGATCTATAGTCACCTGCAACCATATCAAAGCGGCAACGAAGAACATTGCGGAAAAAACCGTCAAGATAGATTTTATCGGTACACGGACAATATGACGCCAAACAAACAGCATACCACTACCACTGAAGGTCTTTAGCTTGGTGCCACCAGCGCTCCTCTCACTACCATCACGAGATACTATAATTTGTGAGAGTTGCAATGATTGCAGCTCGACTGATTGACTGCTGTGTGCACCAGAAGTATCGCTACCTTCATCTTTTGTATTCAAGCCTTGTAGAAGCACGAGCAATGATTTGCGAGAGGTCTTGTGACTTCTGGTCCTCTTGCCCTGAAGTAATTCCAAGACGGGACGGCGCACAGTTCGCACCCCTCCCACAAACACCAGAACAAAGACAACAAGGGCAAAAGTGGCACAAAGAATAGGTAGATGTAAAGATGGAACGGCAAATAGCTCTGCATAAATCTCAATAGAGCTATCGGGCTCTATATAATAGCCATTAACATAGCGTTCAAATTCAACGAGTCCTGCTAAAGCGCTTTGCGCTTGATTAAGAGCAAAGTTCCACGCTAAAATGCTACCTATGACAATCGCAGGCAACCAAAATAATACTGTCACCATAATGTTCTGTGCAAGCAAGGTTGCCGACGGCATACCTAAGGCACGCATTATTGCAAAATTCTGTCTGCCCTGATACAAGAACATAAAACTTGCCAAGCAGAGCACCAACAATGAGAGTAGAGAAAATACAATTAAGTTGATCGTGACAGATAGAATTATGGGATCTGCAGAGTCAAAGAACCGCTCACCACCATGTTCGAAGAAAACCATTTCAAACCCAAGCGCACCCAATGCGTCTGAGTTTTCTGCAATAAAATCTCGCTCGTATCTGGCGGACGTAAGTACAAAGCTATAATCACGTAGCCCATAGTCTAAGACATCTCCACCGAATCCATCAGGGATTGTCGAGAGAGGAACATAGACATGAGGATTTGTAAATGATGTTAAAAATGCAAGTACAAAGCCGGTTTCTGTTACATGCCCGGTATCACCAACATCTACAAGCAGGCGAAACCTAAAATGTTTATCATGTGTGCCAACTATGGTGAACTCAGCTTCTTGTGTAGGAATTTCTTGCCAGTCATAATATCCATAGGGAATTACAGGAGATTGCATATCTCTCAAAGTGAGGGTTATAGTATCGCCAATTTCCAGGCCATGATATTCGGCGAAACCATGACCAATGACTGCAACAGGATTGGCGTTTAGATAGTCATCATGATCGATGAACCGCCCTGTTTGCAAAATATATGTCTGAGCGTCGGGATGAAATACAGGCATATCGCTCATGTCAGTAGTGCCAATAACATGCATTGTTCGCTGATTAATAATACTGGTTTCAATTTCATTCCCAAGAGACACAAGAGCAGGATCACTAAAGTCGAGCTCCCCATCAGGAGCATGGATGTACCAAACCTCGTCACCACCTACAACAAATGTATGCGGATCCAATCGTCCTGTATGAGGCGGATCTTGTCTTATCATCCACCAACGCAAACTTGCCTTGAAAAAGTATCTCTCCCCCGGAATAAGATTGTCAAAAGGAGTGGTGACGTCAGTCCACGCAGGGCGCTCACCTCTGAGGTGCTCTTCCTCTGCGCCAAAGTAAACAATTCGTACTTCTTCACCCTCATAGATGTGCTCAGGAAAACCAGAAACAACATAATCTACATCAATAATTATATGTCGATATTTGCCCCTAAGGCGATCTGTTCCACCACCTGGTCTACTATCAAATGTACCGTAGAAATACACATAGTGTATTCCTCTCACTCCAAGAATAGGAGCGCCATATGTATTGAAGTTAGCATTTGTTTTGCCATCAGTTAGCTCGCCCTGAATAAATCGCCTGCTATCATCAAATGCTAAATAGCGACTTTGAGAGATTATTTCGGCGGCTTGGGCTGTATTAACATCATTGTAAGCAGGCATAATCTGTTGAAAGCGCCTTGGTGAAGGAACGAAATCAGGATGTTGCAAAAAACCCACAGAATGATAAAACCCCTCGATTCGGGCAATTTCTCCTGTTACAACTCTATATTCAACAGCACGCGCCACAAATGCAAATGCGGCAACGCCTATAAGGAGAGCTAATAATAAGCTCCTTATAGGCTGTCGTAAAGCTGATTTTAAGAATATATTCTTATGCATATTATTTGTTATTAGCTAAGCTTACCGTCTGACATTTTGAATACAACATCAGACGCTTCAGCAATCTCCATATTGTGAGTTACGACGATTACGCAATAGTCGTTCTCGTGAGCGAGTTTGCGTAGTATAGTAATTACAGCATCGCCGTTTTCCTTGTCAAGATTACCTGTTGGCTCGTCAGCCAAAATTACCCTTGCGCCTGAGGAGAGAGAACGTGCAATAGCAACACGCTGTTGCTCGCCACCCGACAGATTCGCTGGGTAGCGCTTATGTTTTGACGAATCGATTCCCACAGACTCAAGGAGAGCTTTTGCTTTTTCTACAGCTTCAGATCGCGGGACGTTGTTCATCTCCATTGGATAGCACACATTCTCTATGGCGGTGAGCAATGGGAACAATTGAAAAGCCTGAAAAATCATCGAAATGCGTTCACGTCGATACTGATCCAGATTCATATTAGAGAGATTGTCTCCATCAATAGATACCTCACCTTGTGTCGGTCTATCCAGGCCTGCCATAATTGACAGCATTGTAGTCTTACCACTTCCTGATGGTCCTACTACAGAGTGTATCCTTCCGTTTTCAAAAGTGCAAGACACACCTTTCAGCACATCTTTGTCGCTGTTTTTGTAACGATAACATATATTATCTAGCTTTAACATATTTGCTCCCCCTATTTTATCTTCCCACCACTTAACGTCTTTGGCGTTTGAAGTGGGGGTTTTTTGAGTTAAGACTCCCGCCTTTAAGCTTATCGAAGGCGGAACACTTTCTGTGGGAGTACAATCTCCCTCTGAAATCTGATGTTTTCGACTTGTAGAAGTCGAGAACTAATTTGAACGATTATATCATATTATTCTCTAACTTGCAGCAGTTCCAGCGGAGTTCGACGACTGACTACTATTGCTCCGATTATTCCACCGACGATAACACCAGCCAGATATACCCCCGCCAACCTAAAGAAAACTTCGTCAAAGCCCAAGTCTAATAGCGGAACCACAGATAGCGCCAAGACAATTCCGATAATGTTCACGATTAACAATTCGACACAGAGCAGGACTCTAATACGTCGTCTTGTTGACCCAAGTACTCGCATAGCAGCAGCGTTTTTGGTGTGTTGAAGCATTAGCATTAACGACAGACCCGTGCCTAGTATAACAGCTGCAACAATGGCAATAGGATACAGAATCTCCAACAATTCCAAGTTATGCTCCAACGGGATAACAATCTGACGGAATTCATCATCATCAATAGTCATGCGTAGAGGCAAGCTCATTCTCGACCATTCGTCACGTTGGATACCATTGCGTCCAATTATTTCTCCAACTCGCTCTTCAAATTCTGCAAGCTCGTGATTTCTTGCAGGGTCTATCTCAACTCTCAACATCATATAAGTCATGTAATCACCGCGAATATATTGCAGTGCGTCAAGTGGCATTATGACAAGCTCTTCATCAGCCGGGTGTAGAAGCGAACCTATAGTATGCCCACGATATGTTCCGACTATGTGTACGGGATATTCAGTGGCTGTAACACCCATAAATGGATATGACCATGCTCGCAAGTCATTACCTATTTCAAAAGATATATATGCCACATCACCAAGAGAAAGATTACGTCTTTCTAAGAGGTCTTGGTGTAAAACAACAGGTATGGGCTGTGTTAATGTGGGGTCATCATAACCAAAGTCGCTTATATCAAACCCTTCGATAAAGCGATGCTCAAAGGGCTCTCCTCCCCACACCATAGCATAGCTCAACTGGCTTTCTGTGATAAATGTTTCTAAACAGTTCAGGGCAAAGAGATAATCAAACTCAAAAAGCCACCACTCAACATCACCTTCAGCAGTACGTGGCATACCCCATCCGACGCCCCACCAGGTAGTAAGATGCCAAGGCGCACGGTATTGCTCCTCGTCCCAATCATCATCATCACCCCAACCATCAGTGTACACTATAAGTGCTTCTTGTTGGTATTCGTATCCTTCGTCTTCGTCGTAATTATCATCATCACGCAGGTCTTGCCCGTCATTAACATGCTCGCCATTGTCGTAGGAATTCTCGTCGTCGTAGTCCTCGTCTTGGTCTGGATCTTCAATATAAACATCATCATGATAACCTTGTAGGCGAACTTCATCAGGATCAACAGCAAACTGATCTGCAAAATCAAACCACACATCATACAGGTTTTCGCGGCTAAACTCTCCGTCATCATCTGCAGGCACAATATTTGCATAAGATATGCCTGCAAGGATATATGCATCTCGAACGAACTCGTCGCCCATGATTGTATCCACAGTTTCTTTAGTAATCATTTCGCCTGCCCATAGTGGATAAACCACATCTACAGCTTGAATTTCTGCAGTTATGGGCATGGTGTCATAGAGGACTTCGATTTCTTCTGCCGTGCGATCTATGGTAACCTGCAGCCAAATCAGTGCAACAACAAAGAACATTGCTGAAAACACTGTCAACAAAGATTTAATCGGAACTCGAATAATATGGCGCCAAACAAACCGCATACTGCTTCTACTGAAAGTCCTTAATCTGGTGCTTTTAGTCTGTTTAGTATCTAGTGCAATGATTTGCGAAAGTTGTAGCGACTGCAGGTCGATATCTTGCTCATTTTGAGTATCCGAGTTACTAATATCTTTATCTTTTGCCGACATGCCTTGAAGAAGTACCAGCAAAGACTTACGAGAGGCTCTGAAGCCACCGGTTCGCTTGCCTTGAAGAAGCTCCAATACAGGACGATTTAATATCTTTACACCTCCGAAGAATACCAGAGAAAAAGCAACGGCAGCGAAAGCAGCACAAAGCACAACCAGTATATTCATAGATGGAGTTGCGAAAAGATCTGCATAAATATCAGCATAGTAATCAAACTCTATGTACTCGCTGAACTCAGCAAGCCCTATTAGAGTTTCTTGGGATTGGCTTAGCGCAAAGTTCCATGCGAAGTATCCGCCAACGACAATAGCAGGCAGCCAAAATAGCATTGTTACCAGCAAATTGCGTATGAGGATGGATAAAGAGGGAACACCTAAGGCGCGCTGTATAGCAAAGTTTCGTCTGTTCTGATGTAAAATCATAAAGCCTGACAAGCTGAGCACCAACAGGGAAACAAGAGAAGATACGGCTAAGTTAGTTGTAACAGATAGAGTAATGTGATCGGCTGAGTCGAAGAATCTCTCACCACCATGCTCAAAGAAAATCACTTCAAATCCAAGCTCACGCAGGGCTTCTGAGTTCTCTGCAATAAAGTTTCTTTCATATCTGGCAGACGCAAGTACGAAGCTGTAATCACGCAGTCCGTAGTCGGAGGGATCTCCACCAAATCCGTCGGGGAGTGTTGACAGTGGGACATAAATATGTGCATTTGTAAAGGTCGTTGGGAACGCATCTGTGCCACCATGCTCTCCAACGTGCCCCTCATCACCAACGTCTATAAGCAGACGGAATCTAAAATGTCTATCATGGGTGCCAACAATGGTATACTCAACCTCTTGAGTAGGGATTTCTCGCCAATCATAATATCCATATGGGATAACGGGAGATTGCATATCTCTTAAGGTAAGGGTTATGGTATCACCAATTTCCAGACCATGATATTCAGCAAATTCATGACCAACAACTGCAACATGATTGGCGTTTAAGTAGTCATCATGATCAATGAATCTTCCTGATTCCAAAATATATGTATAAGCATCAGGATGAAATACAGGCATGTCACTCATGTCTGTAGTACCGACAACATGCATTGTCCGCTGATTTATAATGTTGGTTTCAATTTCATTTGCTAGCGAGGCAAGGGAAGGATCGCTGAAATCAAGATCCTCACCTACAGGAGCAGGAATATACCACACCTCACCCATGTCGGTGGTGATAGGATGTGGATCTAAGCGTCCGGTAGCCGGTGGATTCTGTACTATCATCCACCAACGCAAACTTGCTTTGAAGAAGTAACGCTCGCCCGGTACAAGAGTATCAAAGGGAGTGGTTACGTCAGACCATGTGGGATTTACCAAACCCTCAGGAGCAAGAGATACAATGCGCACCCGTTCTCCCTCATACATGTGCTCAGGAAAACCTGAAACAATCTGGTCAACATCAATTATTATATGACGATACTTTAAACCGGTGGCACGATCGGTGCCACCACCTGGTCTACTGTCAAAAATGCCATAAAAATAGATATAATGTATGCCACGCTCTCCCAATATTGGAGCGCCATAGGTATTGAAGTTGGCGTTACTTTTGCCTTCGGGTAGTTCGCCCTGAACGAATCGCCTACTGTCATCAAACGCCAAATATGAACTTTGAGAGATTATCTCAGCAGCCTCAGTTGTGTTGACATCCTGATAAGGAGGCATAATTTGTTGAAAGCGTCTTGCAGATGGAACAAAGTCAGGGTGCTGCAAAAAACCAACGGAATGGTAAAATTCTTCAATCCGTGCGATTTCTCCGGTTACAACCCTGTACTCAACCACTCGTGCAACAAATGCAAACGTTGCGACACCAACCAAAATAGCCAGCAAAAGAGTTCTTACAAGCTGCCTAACGGCTGATTTTAAGAAAATGTTTTTACGCATAAGACACCTCAACTTATTTATGCAAGTGTGCAAGCCATTTGCCTGTTAGTGAATTTATGCACCGACCATGCACTTCTTCAAGGAATAATGAATTTACTTACAATACCATATTTTCTCGTGACAGAAAAGGTTTTTAATACCCGTACATGCAGCCGTCGCCACGTGGCTCAGTGCCACCGCAGAGCGTGCCTGACTCAGTTCTCCAGATGATCTGCCCTCTCCCGAACGGACTTACATCACCAGGGCTCACAGCAGTCAATTGATGCCCACGCATACGAAGATCGGCGAACACAGCAGGATTTATTGCGCTCTCAACATCGATTGCCTTATCCTTTTTCCAACAAAAACGAGGAGCGTCAAGCGCAACCTGCGGATTCATTCCAAAGTCAACTGTATTCATTACAACCTGTGTATGCCCTTGAGGTTGCATAAAGCCACCCATTACACCAAATGGCCCAATCGGCATATTGTCTTTTGTCAAGAAACCCGGAATAATCGTATTATATGGACGTTTTCCGCCAGAGATTACATTAGCGTGACCTCTCTCGAAAGAGAAGTTAGCGCCCCTGTTATGAAGCGTAACACCCCAATGGGGCAAAACCATTCCTGATCCAAAGCCTAAATAATTTGACTGAATCATACTGACCATATTGCCATCACCATCAGCAGCGACAAAGTAAACAGTACCACCCGACTTCGGGTTTCCGGCAAATGGCTCGAGGGCAGTATCCGTGATGAGGTTGCGACGCTCGGTTGCATATGCATCACTAAGCAAATCCTCAATAGAAACATCCATATATTTAGGATCAGCAACATGCTTAGCTGCATCAGCAAACGCAAGCTTCATGGCTTCAAACTGCAAGTGCAGCGTTCTTGCGCTTCCAAAAGAATCAGGAGAGAATTCAAAGCCTTTGAGAATATTCAAAGCAAGCAATGCACATATGCCCTGTCCATTAGGTGGAATCTCCCACACATCATAACCACGATAATTAACAGAGATAGGCTTGACCCATTGTGGCTTGTAGCTTGCAAAATCATCTGCTGTAAAATACCCGCCTGTTTTATTCGAAAAATCAACCAAGTGGTCGCTTATTTCTCCCCGATAGAAACTCTCTGCATTGGTTTCGGCTATGGAGCGGAGGGTTCTCGCATGGTGAGGAAGCTTAATAACATCGCCGATATTATACGGTATGCCATCTTTCATAAAAGTATCTGCGAAGCTGGAAAACATTTCATCACTCAGTAATTTACGATAATATCTAGCAGCCTGCTCTATACCCATGCCAATATCACCTGTTACTGCAACACCACTCTCAGCAGCTTCTAATGCTAGCTCGAAGAGTTTGTCAAATGGCAGCTTACCAAAGCGTTCCGAGAGGGCAGCCCATCCTGCAGGCGCACCCGGAACTGTCACACTTTCCCATCCGCTGTCAGGCATGGTTTTAAAGCCTTTGCGCTCCAATACGTCCAAGTTGAGAGCCATAGGAGCAGGACCGGATGAGTTCAAACCATGCATTTCTCCATTGTGCCAAACGATAGCGAAGTTGTCGCCACCAATACCGTTAGCTGTGGGCTCAACAGATGAAAGCGTAATAGCCATAGCAACAGCAGCATCAATAGCATTGCCACCCTGACTGAGAATGCGAAGCCCCGCCTCAGAAGCAACAGGATGAGTACTTCCAACGATTCCACGCTTAGCATAAAGCGCTCGCCTTCTCGATGGGAAAGGATACGAAAGATCATTTTTATACATAGCTTAACTCCTTGTTGTTATTTAACCACCCCGCCCTATGGGCACCCCTCCAAAGGAGGGGAATTAAGAGCGCATCCAGCCAAATTCCCCTCCTTTGGAGGGGTGCTGCGTAGCAGCGGGGTGGTTTTAGGCTCAGTATGCACAATTATCTAATATTAATTAAATGTGTTCACCATAATATTCGCATCCTCAATAGGGTCGGTATAGTAATCCTTGCGGATTCGTAATGTCGAAAACCCATGCTTTTCATATAGCCTTATAGCAGCGTCATTACTCGTGCGCACTTCGAGAAAAACGGACAGATATGCTTTATCTATGGCATGTTGTAAGATGTTGCCAATCAACAAATCGCCAACACCTCGACGCCGTGCAGACCCTCTCACAGCAATCTGCAGTAGCTCCCCATCATCACCAACCTGTCGCAATATTGCAAAACCGAGAAGTGAGCAAGCGTTGTCACATGCAGGAACTTTACTCAAGGAGGACTTGCGTACAGAGGCAGCATTGGACTTATTCTCAGACAATGCATCAGACTCCTCAAGTGCAAGAATAAAGTGTGAATCCTCATTATAAACTTCACTAAGCAATGCCCCATGAGTCCAAGCAGGAGAAATTGCCTCGTTCTCGAGTTTCAAAATCTGATCTATATAATCTTCCATAGCAGGAACTATTATTATCATTGTTAGCCTTTCATCTGGAACAGCCGTCTACGACAGCTCGCAATGACGGTGGACGGTGGGAACTATTTTTACTAATTCTCAATTCTCCACTCTCAATTCTCAATTTTATTTCGTATCAAACCAGCTCTTGCCAACATGAGTTTCAGCAACCAGAGGTACACTGAGCGTGGCAGCACTCTCCATCTCCTCACGCAGAATTACACTCACACGCTCAGCTTCATTTTCAGGGCACTCAACGATAAGTTCGTCATGTACTTGAAGTATAAGCTTTGCGACCAAGCCCTCTTTGCGAAGCCTATTTGAAACATTAATCATAGCAATCTTCATAATATCCGCAGCAGTGCCTTGTATGGGCATATTCAAAGCGACTCTTTCGCCAAAAGAGCGGGTATTGAAGTTATGTGACTTCAGCTCAGGAAGATATCGACGGCGACCGAATAGGGTTGAAACATAACCAAGCTCTTTCGCCGTCTGTACAACAGTATGCATATACTCACGGACACCTGCATACTTCTCAAGATAGTTATCAATATATGCTTTTGCTTCCTTTGGTGTGACGCCGATATCATTTGCAAGGGAAAACGCCGAGATACCATATACAATACCGAAATTTACAGCCTTTGCTTGAGAGCGCTCCAAAGACGTAACCTTATCAACAGGCACGCCAAACACCTGCGACGCAGTTACAGTGTGGATATCTTCATCATTTTCAAAAGCGGACAGCATAACAGGATCGTTTGCGATATGTGCAAGTAAGCGAAGCTCGATTTGTGAATAGTCAGCATCCACCAAGACATTTCCATCTGACGCCACGAACATTTTGCGAATCTCGCTCCCTGCGTCTTTTCGAACAGGAATGTTTTGCAAATTAGGCTCTGTAGACGAAAGCCTTCCTGTTGCAGTAACCGTCATCTGGAAGCTCGTATGGATACGCCCGTCACTACCGATGACTTTAAGCAGACCATCCGCATAAGTGGACTTCAGCTTGGTCAGCTCCCTGTACTCCTTAATATGGCCGATAATAGGGTGCTTGCCCAGCAGGCTATCGAGCACCTCAACATTTGTTGAATACCCTGTTTTTGTTTTCTTTGGAGGTGGCAACATGAGTTTTTCAAACAAAATCACGCCAAGCTGCTTCGGCGAGTTAATATTAAACTTCTCGTGAGCGAGCTCGTAAATATCTTCTTCGATTTCTGAGATACGAGTTGCGAGCTTTTCGCCAAACGTAGCGAGCGCATCTTTATCTATGAGAAAACCTGCAACCTCCATCTCAGCCAACACACGGCAGAGCGGAAGCTCAACATCAAAGTAAAGCTTCTCAAGTTGCATTTCCTTGAGTTTTTTAGAAAGAGCGGTCTTTAGCAGACCGATAGCAAAAGCTTCTTCAGCAAAGAGCTTTCCAGAATCAGTAAGCAAAGACATCTGACCGTTTTCGTCGTCTGCGCCTTTCATCATGAAGTCACAATAACGCTCAGAAATCCGCTGGAGATTGTAATTACTATCAGTTGGAGAAAGCAAATATGCAGCCAGAGCGGTGTCGAAAATCCAGCCTTGTGTGTCGAGGTTGCGGTCAAGGCATTTTCGGAAAATATCCTTTACATCATGCCCGACCTTCTTTATATCATCAGCAAGAAGCGCTTTTACAGTAACGTCAAAGTCGGCAGTCGAGCCTTTTTGGAGAGAGAAAACCTTGTGGTTCTCTTGAGAGCTGACATAAACAGAAATACTGTCAAAGAACTCAAGGTCAAGCTTAATTGAAACAAACTCAGCATTTCTTGCAGAGCTGAGCAACTGGGCACATTCATCAGATGTTGTAATATCAACAACTTCAAAATTATATGCGACAGACTCAGCCATAGTAGCATTTGGAGGTCTTAGCCTATATTTGTCGATAAAGCTTATGAACCTCAGACGCTTGAGCAGTTCATAAAGCTTATCGTTATCAGGTTCTTTATTAACGCACTCTTCGACATTAAAATCAAAAGGCACATTTGTGTGGATTTCAGCAAGCTCATATGAAAGCTCAGCACGCTCACGCCCGGCTTCCAGCTTGTTGCGCAAGGTGTCTTTTATGTCCAAATTATCAAGCTCGCCGTATATGTCTTTTATATGACCGAAGCGTTGCACGAGATCCATAGCAGTTTTTTCACCTACACCTGCAACGCCCGGAATGTTGTCAGAAGAATCGCCCATCAGAGCCTTTAGGTCGATCATTTTGTCAGGCTCAAATCCGTATTCCTCAACAAAGGCAGACGGAGTATAGTCGTTGGTTTCAGTCTTGCCACCACGAGTCTTGATGTGCTTAACCCGTGTGAGAGGTGTGACAAGCTGTAGAGCATCTTTATCACCTGTGACAATAACGCATTCGCAACTATCGGATCCACAATGCCTTGCAATAGTACCTAACAAGTCATCGGCTTCCCATCCTGCAAGTTCGTAGCGTGTGATGTTCATGGCGTCAAGAACATCCTTGAGAATAGGCATCTGAACGGCGAGATCATCAGGCATACCCTTGCGATGAGCCTTATACTCCTCATAGCGCTCATGACGAAACGTCGGCGCAGGCAAATCAAAGGTCACGCAAAGCGCGTCCGGAGATTCTTCGGAAATAAGGCGTTGCAGAATTGAAAGAAAGCCATAAACCGCATTAGTCGGCGTTCCGTCACTTGCTGACAAGTGCCGAATGCCGTAAAACGCACGGTTGACCAAACTATTACCATCGATTGCTAAGAGTTTCATAGGGTTCTCCTTAAGTTGCTTCCAAATTTGCAGACAATGTCTGCAGATTTAATATTTTCCATAATTACATGTGAACGCTGATAGTCATTATAGCACGGAGTTATGAATAAAAGAAGAATGCAAGGTGCGATAAATTCAATTATGTGTTAGTATATGGTGAAGAGTATACATATCAGGAACTTTTTCTGTCTTCTTTCGTCAAAACATTCAACATACTTATCAAGAAAGGAACAATAATAAAAATGAAAAAGACATTTTGCATTTTCCTTGCTTTGCTATTTATCCTGTCTGTAACAGTTGCTTGCGATGTGATATATGCTGCTATGCATTTGGCTGACGAATATGCCGAGACGGCGGAAACGTACCCTGACTACACAGAGGAAGATTATGACGATCTTGAGTGTGACGAGGAAGAAGAAAAGCCTCCATACTATGAAGAAGAATATTATTGCGAGGAGTATTATTACGAGGAGGAGCAAGAGGTTCTGTATGGGGAAACTAAGATATGTTTGAGTAGTCAAGACATAACAAATGAACGTCTGGCGGAAATGGTGAGAACAGGGGAAATACCTGAAAATGTCACGCATTTGAATTTGGCGGTCAATAATGTTTCCGACATTTCGTCACTTAGCAACCTGACATACTTAGCTGATCTCAACTTGTGGGGTAATAGAGTTACTGACCTTTCGCCACTCAGCAATCTAACGAACTTGACTCAACTTAATTTGTGGGGAAATCAATTTAGTGATTTGTCGCCAGTTGGGAACCTTACGAATTTAGCCAGCTTGGCTGTTGGTGACAATTTATATTTCAACGGAGATCTTTCAGCCCTGAGAAATCTTACGAACCTAACCAGTCTTGGCTTGGGGGATACTTGGGAAGGACGAATGGATTTTACTCCAATTGAAGTGCTGGTGAATTTAAGAAGCCTTCAACTGTGGGGTGCGAGCAACCTGAGTGATCTTTCTATCTTTAACAATCTTAGAAACCTACAGAGGTTAATCATACATGCCTCTAGTGTCACGGATTTTTCGCCAATTGCGAATTTAATCAATTTGGAGAGTCTTGATTTACAACAGAACCAGATAAGAGATGTTTCGCACATTAATTTTGAAAGACTTACAAATCTGACTGAACTTTTCTTGTGGCATAATCAAATCAGTGATGTTTCATCGCTAATGGGACTAACCGGACTGAGAACTCTGCAACTGGACGGGAACAATCTTACTCCTGAACAAATCGCAGAGATTCGCATTGCTATCCCGGGAAGCGAGCTGGACGCAATAGAGCTGACGATTGGCGAAGAGGGCGGATCGATTGTGATCGAGCTTGAGGGTTAGTGAAGGTGTAGCATACGACACGAAGTCATGAGAGATGACTTTGCACCTTATTGAAAAAATGATATCCGCCGTCTATGTTGCACATAGAAACGGCGGATATTTTGTTGTTGCTATATTTTACCCAATTCCTCCGGAATTTTCGAAATTGAAGCCGGGGATGAAATAGTTATGGCTTGTGATAATACTGGTCATTCTAAAATCTGCGCCTGTTGCGGGGATAAAAATACGTGCTTCTTTGCCTGTGCTATCAACGGCAGTGAAGGTAAATGCGGCTACCTCAACAACACCGTCGACTAAACCATTTGTAGCAATATCAGTTAGTTGCACGTCTGACACGCTTGAAGTATTAAACTGTGCTTGTGCAAGAGTCATTGCAGTTTGCGTATAGGCTTCAAGTACCTCATCAGAAATACCTGCAAATGCAACTTGCTCATCGATGCTCATATCAAACCAACCGGCTTCTAGTAGTGGTGTCCGTGTGTCCGGTCTGTAGTCAGCGTAATCATTGGCCATCTCTCCGCTTCGACGTATTCCGTGTTCTCCCCCCATGTTGGGTTGACACAAGTAAGAAATGTCAATTCTTTCGCCGGTAATACTGTCAATCGAAAAAATAAACGCAGGTGCAACGGAACTCTCATATACGGTATATCCATCGACTTCGTTACGTGTGGTGTTACGGGGACTCTCCCTGTAAACCAATCCGGTCCATGTTGTATTGCTTTGACTCGCATGCGCAGAGAACCAAATTTCCATATACCACCTGTCGATGCTTGCTCCAAAAACATCCCAAATGTAACGTGCGCCTTCCATTGCAGCGTCTTCCATTGATATAGCAGATGATGAGATAGAATAATCGCTATAGTCAACAATTCCTATAAGTGTGAATGTCGGAGCTATGAACGCATCCTCCGCTGCCGCCAATTGTTCATAATCTACTGCGAGAACCTCCGTTGCTGCGGTGGGAGGTAATGCGGTAGGTTCGTTGATTGCTGATGCAAAAATCATTTGATTAAAGCCGACAAATGCTAGGCAAAACAATCCAATTGAAAGAGCGCATATTGCGAACACTTTCATAAAATTTTTACCCTTGGTTCTTGTTTGTTTCATTGCTAATTTTTCCTTTCATGTTTTAACTGTGTGGTGAGCTCACAAGTGTATCGGCTTTACAATTGCTGAACTGATACACTATAACCATGATAAAACATGTTTGTCACGGAGTTATCCCTAACTTGTCACGAAGTTGTAAAAGGTGTACATCTAAATGTTATTTC
>Ga0123355_10000344_pt1 | contig 60129 bp, 58 predicted proteins | sample TergutEmb28metaG_3_FD_89872 | JGI IMG/M metagenome (GOLD analysis project Ga0123355, IMG submission 89872) | Embiratermes neotenicus P1 segment gut microbial communities from Petit-Saut dam, French Guiana - Emb289 P1 | ecosystem: Host-associated > Arthropoda: Insects > Digestive system > Gut ...
CATTTGTTCATGAAAACAACCATCTTAGGAACACCAACTTGGCGGCTAAGAAGGATATGCTCTCTAGTTTGAGCCATAGGACCGTCAGTAGCAGCAACAACAAGGATTGCGCCGTCCATCTGAGCAGCACCTGTAATCATGTTCTTAACGTAGTCGGCATGACCCGGGCAGTCAACGTGTGCGTAGTGACGCGCAGGTGTTTCATACTCAACGTGAGCTGTACTAATAGTGATGCCACGCTCTCTCTCTTCAGGAGCCTTGTCAATTTTATCGAAAGCAACAGCCTCGCCCAATTGATAGTGCTCGTGCAAGCTCTTAGTAATAGCAGCAGTCAAAGTAGTTTTACCATGGTCAACGTGACCGATTGTACCAACATTTACGTGTGGTTTAGTTCTAACAAATTTAGCTTTAGCCATTATCTGTTTCCTCCTTGATCAATTTAGAGACTCTTTTGTCTCTCAAAATTTTTATTTTTATATTTCAACACAACAAATACATTATAGTCAGTTTGTCTAAAAAATGCAAGCATTTTCTAGCAATAATCGCATCTACACTCCCTTACCCGAAGCCAACTTCTCTTGTAAAGCTTTAGGCACTGGGTCAAAGTGATGAACTTCCATTGCGAAAACTCCGCGCCCTTGCGTCTTAGAACGAAGATCAGTCGCATATCCAAACATTTCAGCAAGCGGTACATAACTATGAATAACTTGCGCATTGCCTCGTGCGTCCATGCCCTCGATGCGCCCGCGCCTTGAGTTAATATCGCCTATTACATCGCCCATATAATCCTCAGGTACAGTAACATCAACTTTCATGATAGGCTCAAGTAACACCGGATCGCCTTTTTTCATAGCGTCTTTAAACGCCATAGAACCCGCAATCTTATAAGCCATCTCTGAAGAGTCAACATCATGATACGAGCCATCATAAACTTCAGCACGAACACCAAGTACAGGGAATCCGCCGATTACACCAGCGCCCATAGCTTCCTTGATGCCCTGCTCAATAGCTCCAATATACTCACGCGGTATCGCTCCGCCTACAACAGAGTTTACAAACTCGAATGTCTTATCAGGATCATTGGCATCCATCGGCGAAAACTTAACTTTACAATGACCATATTGACCACGTCCACCCGACTGACGCACATATTTGCCTTCAACATCAACAGCCTTACGGAAGCTCTCTTTATAAGCAACCTGTGGCTTACCAACATTAGCCTCGACCTTAAATTCACGAAGTAGTCTATCAACGATAATCTCTAAGTGAAGCTCACCCATACCAGAAATTATCGTCTGACCGGTATCAACATTCGTTTGAGTTCTAAACGTTGGGTCTTCTTCTGAGAGTTTAGATAGTGCAATACCCATCTTATCGCGTCCAGCCTTAGTTTTAGGCTCTATTGAAACGTCGATAACAGGCTCAGGGAAGTTCATAGACTCAAGCACAACTTCGTTTTCTTCAAAACAAAGAGTGTCGCCCGTCGTAGTGAGCTTAAGACCAACAGCCGCCGCAATGTCACCGGCATAGACCTTATCGGTCTCTTCCCTATGATTTGCATGCATTAGGAGAATTCTTCCAATACGCTCTTTTTTACCCTTGTTTGCATTATAGACATATGAACCGCTCTCCAAAGTACCGGAGTAAACCCTAAAGAAAGCAAGCTTACCCACGAACGGGTCATTCATAATTTTGAAAGCTAAAGCCGAGAAAGGTTCAGTATCAGATGATGCTCTCTCAACTTCTTCTTCCGTGTTCGGGTCAATGCCCTTGATAGCTGCGATGTCTGTCGGTGCAGGCAAATAATCAACAACACCGTCCAAAAGCTTTTGAACACCCTTGTTCTTATAAGCTGATCCGCAAAATACAGGAATAGCAGTTCCCGCGATACAAGCTTTACGAAGGACCGCTTTTAGTTCTTTTTCGCTAATCTCTTCACCGCCAAAGAACTTCTCCATAAGAGCTTCATCAGTTTCAACAATCGACTCAATCATAGCAGAGCGCGCTTCTTCAGCGGCACCCGCTAAATCCGAAGGGATGTCAGTAACGTCAATCTGCTCACCTTTGTCGCCGCTGAAAATATAAGCTTTCATCTCAACAAGGTCAATGATACCTTTAAAAGTGTCCTCAGCCCCAATTGGAATCTGTACAGGCACAGTATTTTTACCGAGTCTGTCTTTAATCATGTCAACAACACGGAAGAAATCTGCGCCCATGATGTCCATCTTATTTACATACGCGAGCCTTGGTACTTCATATTTATCAGCCTGACGCCAAACGGTCTCAGACTGAGGCTCAACGCCGCCCTTAGCGCAAAAAACGCCAACAGCACCGTCAAGTACACGCAAAGAACGCTCAACCTCAACAGTGAAATCAACATGCCCCGGTGTATCTATAATATTAATTCTATGCTCAAGCCACTGTGTAGTGGTCGCAGCACTTGTTATTGTGATTCCTCTTTCCTGCTCCTGTTCCATCCAGTCCATAGTGGCAGTACCTTCATGAGTATCTCCCAGTCTATAGTTTTTCCCTGTATAGTACAGTATTCTTTCAGTCAGAGTAGTCTTACCCGCGTCAATATGGGCCATTATGCCAATATTACGAGTTCTTTCAAGAGGGTAAGCTCTTTTAGACAACTAGATCAACTCCTGTCTTGCTATTTAAACAATGTTTTGCCAATGCTAATAACTTGCTTATTACCACTTATAACTAGAGAACGCCCTATTAGCCTCAGCCATTCTGTGCATCTCTTCTTTTCTCTTATGCGCGCCTCCGTTCCCGTTAAGCGCGTCCATAATCTCTCCTGCGAGCCTGTCGCCCATAGAACGCTCAGAGCGCCTTCTGGAGAAGTTCACAAGCCAGCGAAGCCCAAGGGCTTGCCTTCTTTCAGGACGAATCTCAATCGGCACTTGATAAGTCGCACCACCAACACGGCGCGCCTTAACCTCAACTATAGGCATAATGTTAGCAAGAGCTTCTTCAAAAGACTCAAGCGCACCTTTGCCTCTTTTTTCTTCAACTTGCGCAAACGCACTATAAACTATCTTTTGCGCACAACCTTTTTTGCCATCATACATGATAGCGTTTACAAGCTTAGTAACAAGCTTCGAATCGTACATTGGATCCGGTAAAACGTCCCTCTTTGGGACATGACCTTTTCTTGGCACGTCTCTTCCCTCCTTAATTAATCAATTCCATCATAGGTACTCGCCGCGCACCACAAAAAACAATTCCCGTAGACGCCGCGTGCCATGCCTAAATCTTCTTACATAAATCTAATCTATATTAAGGTAAGCTTTTTCTAAACAAGTTAGAAAAATCGGCTGACATTTTTGATTTAAAAACCAATCAAAAACTACGCCTGCTTAGGCAGATTTGTAAAATAAATATAGGCAATTTTTTTAACAAACAACTGTTAATTGCTATTTCTTACCTCTCTTAGCACCATACTTAGAACGCGCTTGTTGCCTATTAGCAACGCCCGCAGTGTCTAGTACGCCGCGCACGATGTGATATCTTACACCAGGCACGTCTTTAACTCTACCACCTCTGATAAGCACAACACTATGCTCTTGAAGGTTATGTCCCTCACCAGGGATGTACGCAGTAACCTCCATGCCGTTTGAAAGGCGCACACGCGCAATCTTTCTAAGAGCTGAGTTCGGCTTTTTCGGCGTAGCTGTTTTAACTGATGTACAAACACCACGTTTTTGTGGGCTTGATGCATCTGTCATTCTTTTTCTGAGAGAGTTAAGATTCTTACCTAGAGCAGGAGTCTTAGACTTTTTCTCAAGAACTGATCTTCCGTTCCTTACCAGCTGATTAAATGTTGGCATTAATTTCACCTCCTTATTTTACGTAATCTGCCATTACTCATTCATTACAACTTACGCATTATATGCGCCATAGCATTATAACGCCGTACACTGCCTTTGTCAACACCTTTTACTCACTTTTTATCTGTTTTGGGCTTAAAAAACGTTGAATTTCGGACAAAGCTATGTTATACTGTCTTAATGAATTTCACTGACAACATCAAGGAGGCGGCAAAATGAGCAAAACACCCGAAACAATAAGTAACATAATAGATAATGTTGAAAAGGTAATAATTGGCAAGCGCAGTGCTATAGAGCTTGTTGTAGTGTCCCTCCTGAGTCAAGGTCACGTGCTTATTGAGGACATGCCGGGCGTGGGTAAGACAAGCGTTATCTCAGCACTTGCAAGAAGCGTGGAATGTTCTTTTAAAAGAATCCAGTTTACACCTGACATTATGCCGTCTGATATAACTGGTTTTTCAATGTTTAATCAAAAGCTTGGCGACTTTGAATATCATAAAGGACTCATAATGAGCCAGTTTGTCTTAGCAGACGAGATTAATAGAACCTCTCCAAAGACTCAGTCAAGTCTTCTTGAGGTTATGGAGGAGAGCAGGGTTACAGTCGATGGTAATATTCATGAGATGCCTATGCCATTTATCGTATTCGCTACACAAAATCCGATAGAGTACCTAGGCACATATCCATTACCGGAAGCACAGCTTGACAGATTTTTCATGAAAATATCTATTGGCTACCCTGATGTGAATGAGGAGCTTCAAATACTAGAGCGTCATGCGAAAAATACGCCGCTGGAATCTCTATCACCTGTCACAACGGCTGAAGAGATACTTCGTATGCAAAAAGAGATATTGGACGTACACATTGACCAGTCCGTACTTGAATATATAGTCGCAATAACACGTGCCACAAGAACTAATAAGAGTTTAATTTTAGGTGCATCTCCAAGGGCAACGTTGTCTCTTGGTCGGGCTGCACGTGCCTATGCGTATATAAATGGTCGTGACTACTGCTTGCCCGATGATATTATGAAGCTTGCAGCTCCTGTACTTTCGCACCGTATAATAATAACTCACGAAGCAAAGCTTAAAAAAATCACACCTGAAAATATAATTGCGGATATTTTGCAGTCTATTAGGCCTCCTGTACTGTAAGGTCTGAAAATCGAGGTATATCCTATTGATCAAAAATCGACTACTTTACGCATTCATGATACTTCTTTCTATAATAAGTCTTGCTATCTCAGGAAGCCATGGCTCATTTATTATGCTCTTATTCTTATTACTCATAGCAGGGGTATCATTTGTCATGCTTATTTTATCTCGTTTAGGACTTGAGTGTAATCAAGAGCTCTCCAATGGTCTTATCATGAAAGGGGACTCTACAAGATATCAAGCGCTGATCTATTGCAAGCTACCTGCGTTCGCTTTTGTAAAAGCCACTTCAAAAGCTCCTTCAAAAGCTTTGACAATGAGTTCTGAGCTTGCGCTTTTGGATAAAGAGTTCGAGCTTTTAGGCAAAGCCCAGGTACATTTCGAATATGGCATCCACGCAACCTACAGATGTGTGAGCGAGGTCGGTATTGAATCTGTAGAGATGTATGATTTTCTAAAAATTTTCAAGCTCCGTAAGCAGATTAAAGATAATCCGATACTTATCGTTTGTCCTGACGTTGTACCTTTTTCGGACGAGCTTTTTTCTATCTCACCGTCACAAGAGGCGGGAACAAGTCGCAAGGCTTCTTTTGAGGACTATTCGAGCATAACGGATGTACGCAAATATGAGTATTCCGATTCCATGAAGCGCGTCCATTGGAAGCTTTCCGCCAAAAAGAATGAGCTAATGGTCAAAAACTATGACCACACAAACACGATGGTAACAGCAATAATAGTTGACAACAGAAAAACTGCCGATACAATCAAAGCTCCAGAAATATTAGAGGATAAGCTTATAGAGACGGCAGTATCAATCTGTAAATTCAACTTAGATGACAACTATCCTGTAATGATAGACTTCATGGACAATAAAGCTCCATCCCGCGCTTATGAAGCTGGTAGCGCAGGGTTTGATAAGTTGTTTTTTGCGGCAGCTTCAATACGAATTGATGAAGATTATGTAGAGCCGCTTTTTGATGAATATTACAACCCGAATTTCCTAATATCGACACTCTATGTAATGACAACAAACCCCGACCAAAAGGTAAATACCTTCTTAAAAAACATGTCAACAACAGGACTGGATGCCAATTTGATACATTTTTATGAAGATGATAAAGCAGAAAAATCAAAGGAATTTGAAGAGAGCGGTGTGAGTTATTTTGGGATTAAAGCCCCGTAAATACACGCATTGTGTGCCGCACTCCACCCCAGACAGGACGTGCCATATGCCATACAAACTAAAAAAATATATCCTAACCGAAAAAAATATATCCTACCTGCTTAACGCTGTACTCAGCTGGCTTTTTGCGCTTGCTCTTATGCACGGTCTCCTTTTTTTGACAATTCTTGATGCGACTGTGCTTGAAATGGCTCAGATGATTTTACGTGTCGTTATTATATGCGCCATTGTTCTCTATAATAAGTACACCTTGGCAGTTTTTATGCTGCTTGTCCTTGGCTTTGCTATCTATGTTTATCGTTCTCTTACGGGGGATTATCCTGCGGAATTTTTACTTGAACACATGTATACGTTTAACCAAACATGGCTCTTTATGACAGGTGAGATTGTTTTCACACGAGCCTTGAATGCCTCTACGCTCCAGCTGCTATCCATTGGCTTTGGGGTAGTTTCGTCTCTGCTTTTACGACTTAAATTCTCATATCCATTCATATTCGCGCTAGGCACGGGTGTCTTCTTGAGCGTAAATCTAGCGCATCCTGATGGTAATCATGCGGCGTTTGGGCTTCTTCTTGTGGTTTTAATCTTGATCTATATAAAGCGTGCCAAAAACAGTACGAAAAAAGTCCTAACTTTAGCACCCATATGCATACTTATAGTCGTTTTGGCAACAGCAGTCCCCATGCCAAATATAGATGAAGGCAGGCGTATTTTGGGCGAGGTCTATGAAGAGGCTTTTTGGGTTGTGCGCTCACCATTTATGCCGAGATATTTCTCGACCCATTGGCTTGGTTTTGAGCAGCGTGACGGTACTTTAGGCGGTAATCTTACCCAAAGCGGCGATTTTATTATGTGGGTATTCGCTGATGAACCTGTTTATCTCACTGCACTTACAAAAAACATATTTACGGGGCGTTCTTGGGAGTCGAGTCACGAAGGCGATTATTTCGTAGAACATTATTATCCCGATTTTTCAGCGATGCGCAATCTTGTGGTGATGGAATATATGGAAAATTATCGTCATCATCTCCTATGGGATTGGGGGACGCAACAACTCATACCGCCCAGTGATATAAACAGTGTTGTAAATATTCACCATGATGAGTTTTGGTATGTGACCCAGCCTAGACGAGTCAGTATAAATATAGGGCGTGTCCGCACAGGTACGATATTTACGCCGCCCGGAAGTTTGGCTCTAGACATTCACAGTGACAACTACACCCTTCTGCAGCGCGGTCAAGACCTGCGAGTGACTCCAACCTTTGGGCGGAATATGGCATACAGCCTACTCTTTCATACTGTAGATATCGAAGATGAGACTATGCAATATTTTTTGATGAGCAGTCATCGTGGTTTTTATGAAAGGCGCCTTGAAGAGATTAACGAACGTATAGATATCTTTAAAGAGATTTCGCCGCTGCCGCCGCTTCTATATTCTGGAGTTATCACAAGATACATTTATGAAAATATCCGAATACCGTATGTAAATTATGTGTTAGAAAGCTATATGAACCTTCCAGACACACTACCTGAGCGTGTGAAAGATTTGGCACTTGAGATTGCCGAGCCTTATGAAACAGACTTTGAACGCGCCATGGCGATAAAGAACTATTTGCTTGAATTGACCTATACGCTTTCGCCCGGTGATTTGCCTTATGAACGCGACTTTGTGGATCATTTCTTGTTTGACATACGCCGTGGATATTGCACCCACTTCGCATCAGCGATGGCAGTCATGTCCCGCGCAATTGGCATACCAAGCCGCTATAACATGGGCTTTATGACCCCTGCCGAGTCTGATAATGGACTCTTTAGAGTCTACGGTCTACACGCACACGCATGGGCAGAGCTTTATTTCGAAGGCGTGGGCTGGATAATATTTGAAGCCACTCCACCATACAGTCCCTATGTTTATTATGCGTATACTCCGCTTGGCGAGCATGGATTTGCGGGTTATTGGGATGATTATTGGATGATGTATGAATACTATGAGATGTACTTTTTGATGCAGATGATGGCTGATCAGTTTGAAGGAAGTACATTTGCAGCCCCTACTCTCGCAACCGACACCACAGGGCAAATTGAGATTAATCCACCCGCTTTAATAGCAATAGCCCTTGTCCTTGCTTTAGGCACATATATCTTCATAAAAAAAGCCGAAGAAAACAGACGCCACAATGTAATAAACGGCGATGAGTACACCAAGGCTGTGCGTGAAGGGTTCAAAGGTATTGTAGAGTTGCTTGGTCTGTACGGTCTGCCGATGCAGCCGTATGAGTCAGCAATAAGCTATTCAAAGCGGATAGAAAAGCTTGCGCCGTTAGGTTCTATGCAATTGCAAACCGCTGCAGAGATATTCTCTCGCGCAAGATATTCGCAAATGGAGATAAACAGAGACGATGCCGACTTTATCAAGAAAAATTATTATAAAATGTATGAGAAGATGAAAGAGCATGGTAATCGCACTAAGTTCTTAGTCCATCGATATATTAAGAAACTGTAGTGCCAACACAACTCGTGTAAAGGAGGTGGTTTTTATGTTCTTATCCCATAACTTCAAAATATCAGGAGTTCTAAAGTGTAGAACTGGCCACACTGCACTCCGTACAAGGTCTGAATTTTTAGACTAGGCGATTTGTTTTCCAAAAAGCGCGGAAACAATTGTACGGAGGTATATTCGCCTCAAATAAATCTCAGGCCTAGGTAAGTCAAACTAAAAACTTTACCCAAGGAGAGATAACATGATAGAAATTTCAATAAGCAACGTTCATAAAAATTTTGGCTTTAACCCTATATTAAAAGGTGCGACCTTTGAAGTCTATACAGGAGAACGTGTAGGTCTAGTTGGCAAAAACGGCGCGGGGAAAACTACTCTGTTTAACCTGCTATTAGGCAATGAGCAGCCTGATAAAGGCTTAGCCACCACAAGAAAAGGCGCAACCGTGGGATATTTGGAGCAGATTCATCAAAGTGTAGATGCAAGTCTGCCACAACCGCACAATCGTAAGCACGTACAACACGCTGACACTGATGATGAGCCCGAACTAACCGCTCCACAAACTGTATCTGACATTCTAAAATCCGCCTTCTCTGAAGTCTTTGACTTAGAAGGGCGGCTAAGAGTGTTGGAGCTTGAAATGGGAAAAGATAATGCCAATATGGAAAAACTCTTTAGCGAATACACAAAACTTCAGGATAAGTTCGTAGCCCTAGATGGCTATAGAGTAGATGAAGACTATAGTCGAATAGTCCGCGGTTTTAAGCTAGAGGCATTGTTAGGCTCAGCCTTTGCTATTTTAAGCGGCGGCGAAAAAACAATAGTGAAACTAGCCACTATACTGCTAAAAAAACCAGACATACTCCTCCTAGATGAACCAACCAACCACCTCGACCTAAACATGCTCGAATGGCTTGAAGCTTTTTTGGCGAAATATCAAGGGACAGTACTCATGATATCCCACGACCGTCGCTTTCTCGACAAGGCAACCACAAAAACAATCCTTGTTGAGCGTGGTGTCTGTGATGTGTACAATGGTAACTACTCCTTTCACCTGGAAGAAAAAGAACGCCGCCTAATACAAGAGTTCAATGAGTATAAAACCCAAGAACGCAAAATAGAAGCGATGAAAGCCGCTATAAAACGCTACAGACAGTGGGGATACGAAGGCGATAATGAAAAGTTTTTCATAAAAGCTAAGGAACTCGAAAAAAGGCTTGAAAAAATGGAAATTCTCACAAACCCAAAAGCAAAAGAGCGAAAGCTATCTCTAAACTTTAATACAGAGAGAGGAAGTAACGATGTGCTTAGGGTCTTTGAGATGTGCTTTGGTTATGACGAGCGCAAACTTTTTGATAAATTTACGATGAACTTGCATTATGGTGAGAATTTATGCCTGGAAGGTCCAAATGGCGCGGGAAAGTCAACATTGTTTAAACTAATTTTGGGAGAACTCAAGCCCACATCAGGTAGCCTAACTTTAGGACACTCCGTAAACATCGGTTATATTCCACAAGAAATATCCTTCGTAGATAAAAAAGCATCTGTGCTAGACACCTTCAAACAAGAAATTGTTTGCACGGAAGGTGACGCCAGAAACATTTTAGCCAAATACTATTTTATAGGCGATGCTGTTTTCAAGCGCACAGCAAACCTATCAGGCGGCGAAAAAGTTCTGTTAAAATTAGCAATGTTGATACAAAAAAACATCAACTTCCTAATGTTAGACGAGCCAACAAATCATATAGACATAGTCTCAAGAGAGATTTTAGAAGACGCGCTTTTAGATTTTAAGGGGACGCTTATGTTTATATCGCATGATAGGTATTTTATAGAGAAGTTGGCAGGTAAGAAGATCGAAATAGGTAGGTTATACGCATAAACAATTGCCATTTCACCTCAAATGTTTTATAATAAGAGCAGGATAATACTATACACAAAACAACGGAGGGCTTAAGATGAACAAAACAAGAGATGACGCGTACAAATTGCTCCTTGAATACAATAAAAGTGAAGCTCTTATAAGCCATGGCTTGGCGGTAGAGGCTACCATGAGGCATTTTGCCCTAAAGCTTGGCGAGGACGTTGAGTATTGGGGGCATGTAGGACTTCTCCATGACTTAGATTATGAAAAATATCCCGACGAGCATTGTAAAAAAGTGGTGGAGATATTAGAGGCGAACGGCTATGATGAGAAGTTTATACATGCGGTCGTTTCGCATGGTTACGGCCTTTGTGCGGATGTTGAACCTGAGCATATTATGGAAAAAGTGTTATACACTATTGACGAACTCACAGGACTTATCAACGCTGCCGCTCTTATGCGTCCATCTAAGAGTGTTCTTGATATGGAATATAAATCACTTCTTAAAAAATATAAGACAAAATCTTTCGCGGCAGGCGTAAACCGCGAGGTTATAGAAAACGGGCTCGCTATTTTAGGCTGGGAGCTTCAGTATGCCGCGGAGGAGACTATCTTAGCCATGAGGACGGTACATAAAGAGATTGGACTTTAGGCAGTGTTGACGCGAGTTGTGGCGCACGCCTTTTCGGCTGATTTTTCGCCACTTTTCATACTTGACTTTTTTGCGTATCTTTGGATACGCGGCAAACTTCAAGTACTCAATTGACAAAAAATCGGACTCGAAAGTTTATGTACCAAACTCATCTCAACACCGCCTGGACAAGGAGAAAATATGGACAAGTTAATCAGATTACCTCTGATATCGTTGCGTGGACTCGTAGTGTTCCCGGGAAGCATGATCAGTTTTGATATAGACCGTCTGCGCACAGCAGATATTGCTATGCTAGAAGCCGCAGCCCAAAGTGGCAATGATGTGTTTTTAGTGGCTTATAAAAGCATGGATACAGGGGATACTCTCGGCGAGGCATTATTTAATATCGGTACTATTTCAAAAGTCAAGCGTGTTATGCCCTCAGGAGCAGGGTTAGTGCGAGTGCTCGCCACAGGGCAAAAAAAGGCGAGGTTATTAGATGTAGGCATTACCGCGGATGTGTCAGAGGCAGTTTTGGAAGTATGTGATGAAAGCTCTCCCGAGCTGACCACTTTGCAAGAAGAGGCACTTATGGCAAGTGTGCGTGAGGCATATACTCAACATTCTATGATAAATCCAAAAATTGTACCCGAGATGAATGGATATGTAGAGCATTGTTATAATCCGTTCGAACTTAGTAATTATGTCGCGGGGATTTTGAGTATACCTTTTGATAAAAAGCAGGAGCTTTTAGAGCTTGACGAGCCTCAAGCGAAACTCACTAAAACTCTTGAGCATCTTCTGCATCAAATAGAGCTTGTAAAAATTCAAAATGATATTCACAACAAAGTGCGTGTAAATATAGAAAAAGCGCAACGAGAGCATTATTTAAGAGAGCAAATTAAAGTCATTAACGAAGAACTCGGCGACAAGACGGGACCGCTTAGTGACATTGATGAGTTTAAAGAAAAAATTGATTCAAAAAAGTTACCTGAGTATGTCCGTGAAAAAGTTGAAAAAGAACTAAGCAGACTGAGAAAGTCAAGTGGACATACTCATGAGGCTGTTGTTATAAGGGATTATATCGAATGGGTACTAGACCTTCCTTGGTGCGACAAGTCCGAGGAAACGTTTGACTTAAAAGGCGCATCTGATATCTTGGAGGCGGATCATTACGGACTTCGTGAGGTTAAAGATCGCGTTTTGGAGTTTTTGGCTGTGCGTAAAAATACGGATAATGAGTACTCCCCTATTTTATGTCTTTTAGGTCCACCAGGTGTGGGCAAAACGAGTGTGGTAAAGAGTATTGCTTCCGCCCTAGGGCGCAAATATGTGCGTATGTCTCTAGGCGGGGTCAAAGATGAGTCCGAGATACGAGGTCATAGGCGCACCTATATAGGCTCCATGCCAGGGCGCATAATATATTCACTGCGCCAAGCAAAGACTAATAATCCTGTCATTTTGTTAGACGAAATAGATAAGCTCTCCAGTGATGTTAAGGGCGACCCATCATCGGCGCTCTTAGAAGTACTTGACGCTGAACAGAACATGAACTTCCGTGATCATTATTTAGAAGTTCCGTTTGACCTATCGGATGTATGTTTTGTATGTACGGCAAACGACACTGCGACTATTCCTCCTGCACTTCGTGACAGGATGGAGATTATTGAGCTTACAAGTTATACGCTTGTTGAGAAACAGCATATAGCGCAAAGCTTTTTGCTGCCAAAGCAGGTTAAGAAGCATGGGATGGACACGGGGGCATTGAAGCTCTCTACAGCATGCGTTTCTGCGATGATAGAATTTTACACCAAAGAGGCGGGTGTACGTCAACTGGAGCGTATTATTGCCAAAATTTGCCGCAAAGTTGTTAAGAAAAACTTGCTTCTAGGTGCATCTGGACTTCCTGCAGAGCTTACTTGTGACGACTTAGAAGAATATTTGGGCGCAAAGAAATATAAAAGCTCTGACAAAGCCACTATCGACAGCGCAGGAATAGCTATAGGACTCGCCTGGACTAGATACGGCGGTGACATTTTGCCGATTGAGGTCAACTCATTTGGCGGTAAGGGCAAGCTAGAACTCACAGGAAATATGGGCGATGTCATGAAGGAGTCAGCAAAAGCTGCGGTGAGCTTTATCCGTGCGAATGCTGATACGCTTGGAATAGATGCGGATTTCTATAGTGACAAAGACTTGCATATACATATTCCTGAGGGGGCAACACCTAAAGACGGTCCGTCTGCGGGTATCAGTATGTGCCTTGCGATAATTAGTAGGCTCTCTGACAAGATTGTTTCTGATAATGTCGCTATGAGCGGCGAAATTACGATAAGGGGCAATGTGCTTCCGGTCGGAGGTCTTAAAGAAAAGATACTTGCCGCAAAGCTTAAAGGCATTGAAAAAGTCATATTACCCCACGCTAATATGGGCGATGTAGCTGACATTGATGATGAGATAAAAGGTGATATTGATATCGTTTTTGTCAACACTATGGATGAAGTTATGTCGCAGGCATTTGGAGATAAAAAATGATCGAAAAAGAAAAAAAAACTATAATCATAAATAATGTAGAACTTGAGGCTGTGGCTGTGGCACCTTCAGGTTACCCTGGCTCTGGTCTTCCTGAGGTGGCATTCGTTGGGCGCTCTAATGTTGGCAAGTCATCTTTGATAAACACAATGATTAACAGAAAGGCTCTCGCAAGGACTAGCCAAACTCCTGGGAAAACGCGCACGATAAACTTCTATAACGTAGAGGACGAGTGCTATTTTGTCGACCTTCCGGGTTATGGTTATGCCAAAGCTCCAAAATCAGAGACCCAAAAATGGGGGCAAATGATTGAGCAATATTTGTTAAACAGACCGACCCTGCGCGCGATAATACTGCTAATAGATATCCGTCACAACCCTACAGAGAATGACATACAGATGTATAATTGGCTAAAGCATTACGGCTACGATATAATAATTGCCGCTACAAAGCAAGATAAGCTAAAGAGAAGTCAAGTAGGCGCGGCAAAATCGACTATTTCAAAGGGGCTTGGGCTAACTACCGACGATGTGCTTATCGCGTTTTCGTCTGAGACGAAAGATGGACGGGATGCGCTTTGGGACGTTATTAAGGCGAAGACGGTGATAGAGTATGATGAGGGGGAGTAGATAATGGCAGTAGTTGGTATTATTCAGCTGATTAATATGGTTCTTTTATTGGCTGTAATTGGTACTATTGTGTTTGGATTTGTGGTTTTGTTGAAACTTAACAAGGCTTTGGATATTTGGCTTAGGAAAAATAGCGAACTGTAGGGTCGCACAGTGTGCGCCCGCACAAAGCTTAAAATGTGCATCACAACCCAAGAAAGAGGTGGATTTATGAGCAAAAAAGTCCTAGTAGTAGACGACGAAAAGAACATTGTAGACATAGTAGTTTTTAACCTTAACAAAGAGGGCTACGAGACAATCTTCGCCTTCGACGGTGAGGAAGGACTTAAAAAAGCCCTTGAAGAAGACCCTGACATCATTTTGCTAGACATCATGATGCCAAAGATGGACGGATTCGAAGTTTGCAAAAAAGTTCGTGAGAAAAAAGATACACCGATTATAATGCTCACAGCCCGCGCTGAGGAAGTGGATAAAGTCTTGGGGCTAGAGTTGGGTGCGGACGATTATGTTACAAAACCTTTTGGTGTAAGAGAGCTCATGGCGCGTGTTAAAGCGAACATAAGACGCAGAGACCACAGCGAAGATACGACTGGCAACTCTGTAGCAATCTACGGCGACATCATGATAGATTCAAAGCGCTATGAAGTCAAAAGAAATGATGAGTTCATAAACCTAACCCGTCGTGAATTTGACCTTATCAAATTTCTAGCATCTCAGCGCGGTCAAGTATTCTCACGTGAGACTTTACTTGAGAAGGTTTGGGGCTATGAATATTTTGGCGATGTTAGGACTGTGGATGTTACTGTTCGCCGCTTGCGTTCAAAGATTGAAGAGAATGCCGAGTTCCCTAAATATATACTTACGAAGCGTGGAGTTGGGTATTATTTTAGTGAGGAGTAGGAAGCTTTGAATAACGAATATGCGCGGGTGACCACAAGGGTCACCCCTATGTTTCGTGATTCATTCAAAGGCGTTACTATAGTCGCTTAACTTATAAATTTCCTCACCCACAAAAACCAACCACGGAGGATCTTTCCATTTATGGACAAGCTTGGCAATATTCGAAGTTTTTTCAAAATACTATTGTTTAAAAGCATAATGAGCCGCTTGGTGATTTTGTACTTGGCACTCGTTTTTATTGTCATGATCGTTTCCGGAATATTCATTTATATTGGGATTCGTAATGAAGAGGCAGAGCGCGTTCGGCGTGAATTGCAACGGGCAGCTCTTTTTATCGAAGATCAAATCTTGAGGGACTTAGCACCTAACCCTGATTTAGAGGCGCTTGGGTACGAGCTTATTCATCGTGTACCTATCGGGAATGTATTGCCTGTCATACTAGATCATGAAGGCAATGTTTTAGCACCAAACAGAGGCGCACCCTACCAAGACTCCGTGATAATCACTGCCATGACAGGTCAAGAAGCCTTTCAGGCGTGGGTGAGAAGAGCTGTCGGATTTCAAACCCCTGAAGATGGCATGGCTAGAATGTGGTTTAACTTCGCTATGCCCACCTTTAATGCCTCGGGAGATATTGAATATATCATTTTTTTGTCGATGGATGCGGGTGCGCACTTGGATAACTTGACTACGGTTACTCGCACTATTGTTTTTGCGGGTATCATAGCTATGGTGCTTGCCTCAGTTCTTGGCTTTTTGTTTTCAGGTACACTGACAGAGCCTATTTCATCTTTGACAAAGACTGCAAGTGATATGGCGCGGGGCAACTTAAACCAAAAAATAGCGGTAAAGAGTGATGATGAAATAGGTCAGCTTACTTACAATTTCAATAATCTAGCGGAAAGTTTATCCAAAACAATATTTGATATGGGCAATGAAAAAAACCGTATTGAAATCATACTGCACAATATGACAGACGGTGTACTCGCCTATGACAGTGACGACAACCTTATATATGCAAACTCAGCATCTACAGAGATGCTTGATATATTCGATATTGAAAGTGTAAGTTTTGCTACGATTATGAAGAAATTGGGCTTGCATGTTTCGCGCTCCACAGATCTTGTATATATTCCGCCTGACGACTCCATTTTCCAAGTAGATGACAAGTACATCTCGGTAAGCTATAACATGTACAGTAATATACAAGGCGAGGCGGGAGGCGTTGTCTTGGTTTTGCAAGACGTTACTAAACATACAAAGCTTGATAATATGCGCCGCGAGTTCGTTGCGAATGTGTCCCATGAGATACGCACACCACTTACTACAATCAAGTCATATACCGAGACATTGCTTGAAAGTAATGTGGATAGCGGTGCATTAAATGATTCCACCGTACGCAATTTCTTAGAAACTATTAACATCGAAGCGGATAGAATGACTTTTTTAACCACTGATTTACTTGAGCTTTCACGCTTTGACAACAAGCAGCTTAGCATACAGCTTGAAGATGCTGAGCTCACATCTCTTTTAAGAAACAGTATCAGGCAAAATTCGGTACTTGCCGAAGAGAAAAGTCAAACTATTGAATTTGACCCGCCGAGTGGCTCTTTCACTATTACTTGTGACGCATCACGGATTAATCAAGTTTTTAACAATGTATTGTCAAACGCAATCAAATATAGTGCACCAAATACAACAATAACTATAACGCTAAGCGAGTCGGAAGAAAATTACAAAGTTACTATCAAGGACACGGGACTTGGTATCCCTGCGGAGGATTTGGATAGAATTTTTGAGAGGTTCTACAGGGTTGATAAGGCAAGAAGTCGCGCAATGGGCGGCACAGGTCTAGGCCTTGCCATCGCAAAGGAAATTATGGATATCCATGAGGGTACAATATATGCCCTAAGCAAGGCGGGGTCTGGAACGACTATGGTTATGCAGTTTAAGAAACTCTCGTAAGGTATGCCTGCCTTATAGTGAAAGGAGGATGAAATGCTTTTAAACAGAGTTAAAAATATAGCTATCGCATTTTTAGTGTTTTTAGCGCTTTATCAAGCCTCCTCCATTTGGTTTGGATATATCGGCGGGAATTTTCTAGATGTTTTTGCAAGAGGTCGTACACAAGAGGTCGGCGGCGAGTTTAGAACTAATTTTGCTTTGCCTATGCGTATTATCACAGGGGATGGCTCTCATAACTTTCGTGTAGTGTACGGTGGTATGCGAAATGATAATCGCGTTATGAGCGTTTCTTCTGATATCCTTTTGTATGCCTTGCAAAGAGATGAGCTGCTAAGTTTAGAGCCTCCTGAGCTTAGGGAAGCGCTTTGGGGCAATATTATCATTTATGAATATGCGTTTGAGATGCCTATGAGTGAATTTTTAGCAGCTTTAGGTTTTCGCTCCGACACACTTAGTAATTCTATAGAGCGATTTAACCAAATAATATTTAGCCCATATCAGGAGCTCGGCATAAACATTCATTTCCATAACAGAAGTACAGGAGCTTGGGCTGGGTTATTTGTGGAAGATAGTGAGCTTGTGCAATATTTCAACGAGATTGTTCAGCTTGAGACTCGTTCGCCCTACTCCTTCATATTCTTTGCCTCAAGTTATTTGCTTGGCATAGATGATAATCCGTATAACAATTTATTCATTCCTGTATGGGGTCAGGGCGCTCACAGATATTTTGTGGGCAAAGCTACTCCAGCACACTTTGATGTGACAGATGGTGCGGTGATGAGCGTAATCCGCGCAAATGTTATGAGCTTTTTTGACAATCCTGCAGTTATTTATGATGTGCCTAGTGTAGGAGGGTTCGCTTGGGCGGATGAGTCTACTATCGTCAGGCACTTTAGGAATAATGTGCTGCAATATATCAGTTACCGCAGAGACCTGCGAGATTCTGAGTTTTTAGATGACTTTACAAGGGCACTAGATTTTATATATCACAGGGATTTGTTTATGACGGATGATTTTTATCTGTCAGGATTCCGTGAGCAAGGCAATGAACGGCTCTTTTATTTTGAATATATTTTAGAAGGTTTGCCTGTGGTCTTATCGGACGACTTGCGAAGCTCGATAAATGAGCATACAACAAGCGCACTAACCATACGCTTCCGTGACGGCAACCTAGTAAGCTATACCAGGCTCGCCTACACATTTGCTATGAGTGACGAGATTATAGATATCGCTAATCGCGACTTGCCGTTGTATATCTTGTATTCAGGGCTTGACCTTGAGAGCTTGGAGAGTGTTACTTTGGCATTTGTCGCACCTAGACTTGATTCTTTGGGTGCCGGCAAGATGAGTTTGTGGGTTGATTTTAGGATGCAAGACGGTATAAGTGCAATGGAGTCGCTTAATATCGAGGCACAGTAGATTGTGAAATACGCAGGGGGGAGTCGCTATGGAATGGAGCAGAGCTAAGAATATAATAATAGTTTCACTCATTCTTTTAAACATTATGCTGGGTGTCATTATGCTATCCGCACGTGAGCGACATACTCTCTCTACAGAGCAAGAAAGGAATATCACAGCCGTACTTTATGCGGAAAATATAACTATAAGCACACCTATAATAAGGCGTACACCTCCTATGAGAATGCTTGAACTTGCTCCAGGGATAATAGACGGGGATTTAATGAAGCGAATATTTTTAGGTACGACTGACGCTGAAGTGTTTGAATATGGCGCTATACGAATGTATTATTACAATGGCTCGGTCGTAATGGTATATGAGAACCGAGTGATTTTTGAAAGCGGCATTTTCGATGAGTTTAGAGTGATTGACTTTGAAATCGCAAAAAGTATGAGTGATGAGTTCCTTGCGGGGCTTGGCGATATGGCAAGGGGCTTTATACTTGACATACCTCCTTATTTTAGTGGGGGTGAAATAATTGTTGAATACAGACAGCGTATGGACGATGGCGTGATAATCTATAACAATTATTTCCTTTTTGCCATAGATAATTACGGCATACGGCGCATTGAGCATTCTCAAAATCTGCCGATAGGCATATCCTCCTCACTTCATGAAATCTGTGGAACGGATGAAGCTTTATTTTCGTTTTTGAGAGCTATGAGGGTGGACAGCATCGACAGACCCAAACGCATTATTGAGAAAATGGATATTGTATACTTCATGGACCACGAGAACCTTGATCAGGGAATCGCCTATCCGTACTTTAGAATTTATTTCCGCGAGTATAGCGCGGATGGGAGCTATATATTTAGGCTTTGCATGGTTAACGCTTATTTTGGTACTTGGCGGACGTTTTAGGAGGATTGACTATAATTTGTACTTTGCAACATAAACAATTCCTAATATTTCCCTGTTTACTCATTAATCCTTCATGCGTACCAACTTCATGAATTCCGCCATTATCTATAGTGAAATCCATCCCAAACAGTAACAGAAAGCGCAGGATTTTTACTGCACATCAAAGAATCTGGTTCCCGTCGTACCCAAAGGCACAGTGACCGAAAACCTACGCTCGACAGATATCCGTTGCGCGCAGTGGGCGGCGTTTGCGCCGTTTTTACCGTAGGCAAAAATCTTGAGAAGGTATGTGAGAAAAAGACAAACTTGTTGTTACTGTTTGGGGCGGGGTTCACTATAATATCGTGCCTATCGACACAACAACCTGAAACACCGATTGAATAGAGCTGACTAGAGGCTGTGTCCCGCCGTACTCCTTGGTAAGGGTTTTCATATTACTATACGCATTTTAAACAATGTTTTAAACCGATTTATTTTTTCTCTAGTGTCCAAAACGGTTCTGCCTTTACAGTTAGGTAAATGGCAAATGGGATTGCAATAACTCCTAGAGCAATATTTGTAATAAAAAACCTTTGAACAAACAGCCCAGCAAGCTCTGTGTCATAAAACATAACAAATACTGATCTAAGTATGTAATTAAGCACCGCATGTACAATAAAACATGCTAATAAATTCTTTGAGTAAATATACGCCGCCCCCATAATTATCCCAAAAACAGCTGCAGATAACGCATGAAGTATGCCGCCACCAATATGTACCATGCCAAAAGCAAATCTACATATCAGCATAAATGCTACTCTCTTCTTTACGGTCGAACTCTCGCCCCATGTAGCGCTCCATGTAATCAGCATTCCTGTCATAAGCACGCCGTTCCATAAAACATCCTCCCATACAGCATTGCCTATATCAAAAATAACCATAGGCAGTAACCATGGGGTGACATTAGAAAAAACCAAATACGCATCAGGTATGGACAATACGATAAAAGGTACCGCTAAAGTAGGTAATATCATGACTATATGTGCAAACATGCCCTTTTTAAAGCCTTTAGTTGTAAATGCGAATTTAAAACCATTTGCTCCAATAATCTTCCCAAAGACCAATATCGCAAGTAACGCAAAAACAGCCCTGATTAATCCGTCTATGATAATAAACTGTACTTCTGTCTCGAAGTTAATGTTTGCAACAGAGATGCTCTTTGATATAATCCAAAAAATAAACAGTAGAATGGTAGACCTAATAGCGAAGTACAGTCTTTGTTCATCATCGTTTCTGTCAATATGATCCATAATGCTCTCCCTTTGATTGAGACTTGGCTATTATAATCTTATCAGCAAACAAATTCATAGTCAATACTGAGATCACATAATAAAAGTGCAATCTCTTTTCGCAAGTGCGCTTAATCTTTTTGCAAAAATCGACATCTCACCTCAAAAACTAAAGCGTTAGCGTGTTCCAAAATTTTATATTTACATTTTGTGACGAAAGTGTTAAAATAGATGTGATTTTGTGCAAATATATTATCGAAACGTTTTTAATGAGGTGCTTTAATGGAATCGTTGCTTATAAATGGCGGCAATAAACTTAGTGGAGATGTTTATGCTCAAGGAGCTAAGAATGCCGCGGTAGCTGTTATTTCTGCAGCTGCTATGGCTAATGACATATGTGTACTTGATAACTCACCAAATATTGAAGATATCGCTAATCTGACAGCAGCTATGAACGATATAGGGGTAAAGTGTCGTTACTTAGATGCGAACCGTTTAGAAATCGACCCAAGAAGTATAAAAAACCACGTGGCAACCAGTGAGTCAGTGGCTAAAATTCGCGCTTCGTATTACTTAATCGGAGTACTTCTCGGCAAGTATAGAAAGGCGGAAGTAGCACTTCCTGGCGGCTGTAATTTTGGCAATCGTCCTATTGACCAGCATATCAAGGGATTTAAAGCCTTGGGTGCTGAAGTTTTGATTGAAAATGGGATTGTAAAGGCTTATGCGGATGAGCTAAATGGTGCGAATATCTATTTGGACGTTGTCAGCGTAGGCGCTACGATTAATATAATGCTCGCGGCTACCTTGGCTAAAGGCACTACGGTTATAGAAAATTCAGCAAAAGAGCCGCATGTTGTAGATACAGCGAACTTCCTCAACATGATGGGAGCAAAGATAAAAGGTGCTGGAACGGATACGATACGTATTACAGGTGTTAAAGACTTAAAAGGTGCAAAATATACAATTATCCCTGACCAAATAGAGGCAGGTACGTATATGATAGCGGCAGCTGCTACTGGCGGTGATATTACTGTTAGAAATATTATTCCAAAACATATGGAGCCGCTTACCGCGAAACTTATAGAGATGGACTGTGCAGTAATGAGCGGCGATGACTTTATAAGAGTCAGAGGTTCTGATAGGCTTCGTGCAACGAATATTAAGACAAGAGCCTATCCTGGTTTCCCGACCGATTTGCAGCCTCAGATGACAGCGCTTCTAAACGTTGCTCACGGTACAAGTTTTGTGACGGAAAATATTTGGGAGAGCCGCTTCCAATATGTTGATGAGCTTAAAAGGCTCGGTTGCAATATAACTGTTGAGGGCAAGGTAGCAGTTATTGAAGGTCCTGCTAAGCTTACAGGCGCGGAAGCTTTTGCGACTGATCTTCGCGCGGGGGCATCGCTTATCATAGCAGCACTTGCCGCCAAAGGTCGCACGATCATAGGTGATGTGCGTTTCATCGACCGTGGTTATGAAGATATAGTAGGAAAGCTTGCAAGCTTAGGCGCAGATATAGTAAGAATAAATGACAAAAACGACCCAAAGAAAATACGATTTATACGGGAAATGTGATTATGAGTGTGAGACAGGCTCTTAAGTTTTGCCCGATAGCCAGCGGCTCCGATGGGAACAGCGTTTATATAGGCAGTGACAATACCCACATACTAATAGATGCTGGAATAAGTGGAAAGCGCATACAGGACGGTCTCTTAAACGGTGCAGGGACAAATGCAGAGGCTCTTGACTGCATATTCTTGACCCATGAACATACAGACCATATACAAAGTGCCGGAGTCCTCTCCAGAAGATACGGCACTTCTTTATGTGCTACGGAAAAAACATGGAGTTATATTGAGAGGCATAATCTATTGGGCAAAATTGAAAAAGATAAAAAGCATACAATAAAAGTCGGTGAAAAGTTTATGGTTAAAGACATAAGCGTAGAAGCTTTTGATATACCGCATGATGCGGCAGGACCTGTTGGATACTGTGTTTACATAGGGGATAAGAAAGTTGCTGTGGCGACGGATTTGGGTTGTGTTACTGACAATATACGTGAGAAGTTGTTTGGGGCTGACATTGTTTTAATCGAGAGCAATCATGATCTTGAAATGCTTAAAAACGGCAGATATCCGGATATGCTAAAGCGTAGGATAATGGGCGAACGTGGTCATTTATCCAATCGAGGCGCAGGAGAACTTATCGCGGAAATAATAAGCACACGTCTAAAGCATGTATTTTTGGGTCACTTGAGTGCCGAGAATAATATGCCGATTGTTGCTATGGAGACGGTTATGTCGATACTAGAGGCCAACCGTATAAAGGTTGGCAAAGATCTTGATTTGCGTTTAGCACAGCGAGGAGCACCTTCGGGAAGTTTAATATTATGAGAATCACATTTATAACTGTCGGAAAGCTAAAAGAAGCTCATTTAAAAGCTGCCGTAGCCGAGTATGCAAAGAGGCTTTCAAAATATGCAAAGTTTGAGATAATCGAGGTAGCTGACGAGAGCGCAGGTGAGAAAATCAGCCCCGCAGAAGAGCAAATAGTAATTGCTAAAGAAGGCGAGCGAATTTTAAAATATATCAAAGACGGCGGCTACTGTATAGCTACCGCTATTTCAGGAGAGGCACTTACAAGTGTAGGGTTTGCGGATAAGATGGCTAAACTGTCCGTTAGCGGGTATAGCCATGTATACTTTATTATTGGTGGCTCTTTGGGGCTATCACAGGAAGTGTTTCAGAGAGCCGACTTCTGTTTATCGTTTTCAAAGATGACTTTCCCTCATCAACTTATGCGAGTGATACTTGCAGAACAGGTTTATAGGGCGTTTCGAATTAATGGGAATGAGCCTTATCATAAATAGTACCTATACAAGAGTCGCCCGAAATATACTACACACCTACTAGGAGGTCAAAAATGGACACAAGACCAATAGGCGTATTTGATTCAGGAATTGGTGGAATCACTGCCGCAAAAAGGATTATGGAAGTCTTACCGAATGAAAACATTATATATCTCGGCGACACACTAAGAGCCCCATACGGCTCACGTTCGGTTGAAGAAATTATAAAGTTTGCATCACAAGAGGCTGCTTTTCTTGCGAGTCTTGATGTCAAAGCTATGGTAATCGCATGTAACACTATCTGCGTATATGCCCATAAAATTCTGGCGGATTTGTACGACATACCAGTTTATGAAGTGATTGGTCCGGCAGCACGCGCAGCACTTGCAGCTACACAAAACAAAAAAATTGGAATCGCCGCAACATCCGCGACAATAAAAAGCGATGCTTACACTAAGTCTATTAAACAGATTGACCCTGACACCGATGTGTTTTCAGCGGAATGTCCACGTTTTGTTCCCCTTGTAGAGAGCGGCAAAGTATCGGCTGATGATCCTGAAGGATTCATCGCTGCAAGTGAATACTTAGCACCTTTATGTGCGGCTGGGATGGATACTCTTGTACTTGGCTGTACTCATTATCCGCTTTTAAGTGGTGTAATATCAAGAGTTGTTAGCCCAAATGTAGTACTCATAAACTCAGGTGCCGAGGTAATCTCACGCGTCGAATCAGACTTCCGTAAGAACAACATGCTTAATGAAAGTGGGAAAAAGGGGACAGCAAAATATTATGTAACAGGAGATGTTAAGCAGTTTGCAGAGACGGCGTCTGTATTTTTAGGGCATGACATTGGTGGAGCTGTAGAGAAGTGCGTCCTTGGGTAGGTTACCCCTTAATTTTGTGAAAATGATACATGAGCAAATGGGGAATATAGTCATTAGCTATATTGCAATCAACTATAGTAAAATGCCCCAAACAAAGCCATATGTAAAAGCATAGAATCGCCTATTATCCATATCCCGTTCCAGATAATCATAGTCACGACCTTGCCTTCGCCTATCTCTCCTACCATTTGCTCTTTAACGGCAAAGTAGATGATGGCGCTAAAAGTAAAGAGCGAAACAGAAAGAAGTAATATGCCCAAGAGTCCCGTATTCTCAGCCAAAGCCTGTATAAATATAAAATAATTAAACCCCGCACCACTAAATAGGTCATCCCCTAGGATGTTTACCACACGCACATAATAAAGTATGGTTGCGATAATTAGCAAAATGTCTATGCGGTTGATCACTTTTTTCCATTTTTTTTCTTGTTCTCTCAAGGTTGCTGTATTTTCCATGTCAGTATTCTCCTATAAAGCGAATGATAGTATGCCAAGAGCTGCAAGGTGTATAGGATAGAATGAGTAGAACAGCCACTTCATTCTTTTGCCTCTTTCGCCGTTGTAACCAAGTACTAAAAGAGCACCTATAAACGAGCCGACTATAAGATACATAGATGATGCAACGACATTGGCGTTACCTACCATAGAATATATCATGTTAATACCAAATTTAGCATTGATAGCAATATTACCGCCCATATCATACAGCGCGTACATCCCATTTAATCCCCATAGGGTAAATGCTCCGAGTACAAGCCACAAGACACCCGCCACAACACCAGGTACGGTGCGCCTTGCTGTTTCATTTTTGATAATATAATACAATAAAACAATAAGCGGACCAAAAGCGAACCAGTCAAAAAATAAAGCGGTCAAATTGCTTATCAGTATAAACAATACCCAAAAAACTGGCTTGCTCTTTATATTGTCATATAAGACCAAACAAAACAGGCTGACAATAATCGTAAACATAATATTAAATCTCATCATATCAAAGACGATAAAATGAAACGGCATGGATATAAATCCGAATATGGCGAGCCTCTTTATATAGGCTTTTAGGCTGGAGGTATGCTTGTAGCCTTCTACTATGAAATATGCCATTATAGGGAAAGTTACACCTCCTGCTATTGATAGCGGTATCATTATATTAAACGTCAGGATGTCTTGCCAAGGGTAAATAATATGATATAAAACCATACAGACTATAGCAATCCATTTTAATTTGTATGAGTCTAAGCGCAGCATTTACTTTAATCCTTTCTGTATGAATCATGAATTTTTTTCAAGTTTTTATTAGCTGTCTGAATTTGCACAAAAGTAACTATTATAGCAGCTATGTGTACAACGATATATCCTGCGGTGAAGAAAATAATCGTTTCAAAATATATGTTTCGCGAGACCTCCGTAAAAACTCTCAGCATAGCTGAGTAGAGCATAAGCAAAAAACAAGAGGCTATATAATGGGCGAGAATAGTGTTTAGTGTGTCATAAACTTTCTCGCTGATATAGTTTTTTGCAAACAAGTGCCTTGGAAAGCCTATAACAAACATTGGCACTCCCGTGTATGCGGCGAGCTGTAGTGTCAAAGCAGAAAACTCAGCCGTCGTACCAAGTATCGTATTAATAAGTGCTTGAACCATAATTATCACGCTAAAGATGACACAAAACACAATAAATAAATTTCCCTCAAAGAGTCCGTCGAAATAATATCGTTTTTTCATTTTATGTCTCCTCCTTAGAACTTGCCAAGTCGTTAATGGCTGTTAGCAATGTACTTCTGTAATGGCGATTGATAGTTATCTTCTCGCCATTCATCATTTCTGCATTAAGGCGGAAGTTTAGTCCATTGGAGACGGATTTTATTTTGTAGATGTTGACTAAAGCCATTTTACTTATACGGATGAAATGCTTGTTATCAAGCAACCCTTCAAGTTGCGCCAAAGATGATGCGATAGTATAAACATCGCTTTTTGTATATATGCAGCTCCTGCTGTCTACCCACTCGATATATAAGATGTCGTTGACGTCTACTTGGTGGGTGGAGTCGCCTTTTTCGCATAATAAAACAAGACCGGTGTCATTACAGAACTCAAATATTTTGTTAATGGCAGGCGTTAGCTCTCGGTAGTGTATGTCGATATAATCATTGTCAAGCTGTGGATTTTTGCGCGCTGTCAGCTTCAATATGCACCTCGTTGTATAGTCTAACTTATAAATGTTCTCGCAACTGCACAGGAATTTATAAGTTAAGCGACTTATAGTTGAATGATTCTGGTATCAGTATATTTGATGTTATTGTTCTGGTCAATGGATTTTCCATGAGTTGCAATGAGGGGTGGTTAAGTTGCAAAAAGACAGATATCAAACAGCCAACAAGGCTCCACTAAAATAATGCTTCAAAATCTCCACATAACTATACCCTTGGTGCGCAAGGGCGTTTGCGCCTAATTGGCTCATCCCTACACCGTGTCCGTGTCCCCGAGTTCTAAATATTACTTTGTCGCCACTCTGGGCTATTGTAAAGTTTGTACTTCTGAGCCCCAAAATGCTTCTAAGCTGTGTTGCATCCATCGTTTGATTGCCTATGGTTATTCTCAGTATGTATCCCGCTGCGGAGCGCTCATTAATGTTTATCTGCGCCATAATATTGTTACTGTCAAGCACAATGTTTGGAAACGCTGTCCGTAGAAGTGATACAAATTCGCCGACACTAAACTCACGCACATACTCAAAGTCTGCGCGATACGTATAAAAGTCAGAGCTGACACTTCTTAAATAAGGTCTTGGTGCGCTCCAAACGTTCTGCGAATATTCCGTCCGTCCGCCTGAGAATGCGTGATACACAGCAAGTATTGGCTCATCGTCATAGATAAGGATTTCCCCTCTAGTTGATGCGACCGCTTCCCAAATAGTCCCGAAATGTATATCAAAATCATCGCCCCAACGTCTGCGCATGTCCGCTTCCGTAAGATACGCCTGCCAAATTTCCGATATACGTCCATAGTCAAACTCGTCCATGTCCAAAGTCCTCATTGAATATATCGCGTATGTGCGAGCTGCAACGGCTTGCGCTCTCAGAGCTTCCATGTGAAAAAGAGCGGGCACTTCGGCCGCCACCACACCGACCAAATATCTCTCGAATGGACAAAGTTCCCTCGAGCGAGAATAGACTTGTATACGCGATTTTTGCTGGACTTCGAAGGTTGTCCTTGGCGTGACAATCACAGGTTCCATAATAACACTCTCATACGATGTATTAGGCTCTAAAACTCGCGCAATAAAATATGGAACAGCTAAAAATATCAAGCTAAGCAATGCAGCACACACAACTAACTTTTTACTAGCGCTCGGCATAAAAAATCCCCCCCATAATAAACTATGAGGGGCAAGCTATAAACATACGATATCTTAAAATATACTTAATCTCTAAAACTAAGTAACTTTCGCGCCTTTTCCAAATTGGCACTATAAACAGACTCTCTATTAAACTGCTTTATCTGCTGAAAAACTTCGTAATCCTCACCTTTGTATATATGAAGAGTATTTGGTGCTTTTATGCCAAGCTTGACTTCCCCATCTACAATGTCTAGAATAGCAATCTCAATACCATTGCCGATGAAAACAGATTCCTCTTTTTTCCTGTTCAGTTCATGCATGACTATATTCCCCCTTCGCTAACCAAACATTCATCCAGCCTGTGGTTAATATAGTATTCTTCATTACTTACAACAATTTGCTTACCTTTTTTATTGCTATTGTTGATGATAATAGGTGCCTTTAGATTAACAAATGACTCGGGCAAACTCTCGCCGATAATGACAACACTAAAAACAAGCAAGTTATCAATATCTCCGTCAAAATCAATCTCTGCAAACTGAGACTCTTCAATAAGCGGGTCATATTCAGGCATAACACTAAACGAGTCCAAAAGAGCCAACGAAACATCGCCATTATCCATGGATTGGAGCCAATATATTTTATTATCGGCACTCTCATCAAATATGATGATAAACCTTTTATCATTAGGAAACCCAGGAAGTCCTCGCTCAAATACAATCATCTCACTATCGCTCACTACGAGTGCGCCGAAGTGCTTTGTAATAAGCTCCATATAATTCCTTCCCCCTTTAAGTATCAATTATCACATTAACAGTATATCATAGTTTGAAAATTTAGTCAAACTTTGACGAACCTGTGTATGCAGTGCAAGCAGTAACGCAAACAATAGATCTTGCGCCATGCTCTTTAAAAGTCCGCGCCAAAGAATTAAGCGTCTCACCACTTGTAAATACATCATCAACAATCATAATTCTTTTTTCTGTGACATCTGTACCCTCTACAACACTAAACACATCAGCCACATTGTCATGCCTGTTGTCCGCACTCATCATCGCTTGTGGGATAGTATCTATTGTGCGAATACATAAATCTCCGCAAAAAGGTATTCTCCAAGCGTCTGCAATTTTCTTCGCAAGTACTCCTGCTTGATTAAAGCCGCGCTCATTCAAACGGTTCTTATGAAGTGGTACAGGAATTATTGCGTCAAAGTTTTTATAGTCATTCGAAATATCTTTAGCAAAGCTTAAAATAATATCTGCCAAACTAACCATTTTATGTTCCTTCTTGCCAAACTTTATCTCAAGAATTATCCCGCGCATAATATCGTTGTATTCAAAAAATGATCGCGCATACTCAAACTCAAATTTCCCATAGACTTTCTCGTCTACAAACTCGAGCTTGGTATGACATGCCTTGCAGATATGAAGCAAAGTATCGTGTGTCAAAACTTTGGCACACGATATACATTTGGGTGGGTATAGGGTGTTTAAGAAGCTTGAAAATATTTTGTTTATTATTTGGGGTTGCATATAGACCTCCCTGAGTGGTGGTTTAGCGTGATGATGATCGTTTGCTGTGCGGTTGTGTTGATTTGGAGGACTTGTCTCAGGGGTTGCGGTACGCACGGATCCCTACAGACGCACCTCTAGCACATAATACACATCCATCCCTTGTGCCACTTGCCATGGCTGCAGCTTTGCCGCGTCTAATCTCTCAAACCCAACGCTCTCATACATCCTACGTGCAGGCTTAAATCCACGCCCTTCTTCCGTGGACACAAAAATCTTCGACACATCTTTTTGAGCAATTCTATCTATTGCCTCTTGAAGCTGCAATTTGCCGTAGCCATTCCCTTTGTGTTTTGAAGCAATACAATTATCGCCAATAATAGCATACTCTGGCATATGTCTTGGATCCCAACAGATAAATCCAATAGCTTCATCGTTTAATGTCGTAACAAAACCGCAACTATCCGCAACTTCTAAATTGTTGTAGAAAAATTCATCTCCCCTGCGCCAATTGTCTATACACCGCTCCACAATGTTTTTATCAAACGAGTACGCATCTACTAATAAATCAAAAAAAGTCCCGCGCTTAAAATCACTGAATTTATGGAATTTGATATCCATTTTTCACTACTCCCCAATAATCTTAATCAAAACCCGTTTATCCCGCATCCCATCAAACTCGCCATAAAATATCTGCTCCCAAGTGCCGAAGTCAAGCTGTCCATCAGTAATGGCAACAACAACCTCACGCCCCATTACAGAACGCTTCAAGTGAGCATCCGCATTGTCCTCATAACCATTGTGGGCGTATTGACTATGAGGCTTTTCAGGGGCTAGTTTTTCAAGCCATTTTTCAAAGTCGCTGTGTAAGCCGCTTTCATGGTCGTTTATAAATACGCTTGCGGTTATGTTCATGGCATTTACTAGGCAGAGTCCTTCTTGTATACCGCTCTCGTGCAAAGCAGCGTCTACTTCCGGTGTAATATTGATGTATGCACGGCGGGTTTTGGTGCGGATGGTTAGTTCTTTTCTGTATGTTTTCACTTGAGATCGCCTCCTCTGTAATTCGGTGCTTGGTATTGCCATTTAGCTCTGATATGAAATCCTAGAACAGTGATAGCTCTGTGCGGACACCGATTCACGCAGCGGTAACAGATTATGCAGTCGCCTTTGGCTTTGATTTTGCCTTCGTCATTTTCCAGATTGTTTACTGGGCATATTTTTACACATAAGCTGCATAAAGTACATTCTTTATGAATTTTTACTCCGTCCTTGGCTTTGGATTCGATGCTTTTTGGATTTAGGTTAATATTTTTCGAATCCCCTTGCCACGCTCTGCCTTGGACATATCCAAGTGCTTTGGAAAAGCTTGAAAAACCGCGTTTTATCACGATTCCGTTTTTGATATTTTGGCATGCTAAGAGCATTTTTGTCTCGGCTTTCATGAATTGCCGTTCGATTGATTTGTCGCTGGCTTTGCGCAACAGCGGCGTGTTGCCTATATTATTCGGCAAATTAAAATGCTCCGCATAAATGACTTCAATCGCACCTTCCCTAAACATGTCCGTAAAAACTCTCGCCCCATCACCAGAAAACATCATTTGCGTCACGAAAATAATAATTCTCTTGCCATGTAGTTTGAGCATATGCTTCTCCACGAACTCGCGCATATTACGCGGCACTCGAGAACCGTATATCGGATAACAAAAGGCGATGGTGTCATGGTTATTTATTTCATGTGAGAAGTCTGTGTCTTCTTCTATCGAGATGCACTTGGCGTTCATTTGAGTGCTGAATAGTTCAGCTATGTATTTTGTGTTTCCTGTTGCAGAGAAATATAGGGTTAGCATTTGTTGCTCACGCTCCTTTGTGTAGTCATCTAGGTATCATCACATTATCCATAATTTTATCAGGCTCAGGCTCATCGCCTACAAAAGTCCAAAGGCTACCATCTGTCTTGATGAAAAGGCGTCCCTCGGCAGAAGCGTATATTACGTTTTCTGCGATTCTGACAGGATAGGGATTGATGAGCATGCGGCTAGGCGTAATTACACTTGCCTCGCCAACGACGATATCACCCCATGCGTAAAGCGCACGCTCACTTGTAATCGCCATTGTAGAAAGCCTTCCTGCGGATACAAAAATCACATCTTCCATAATTTTAGTTGGTGTTGGAGTTTCTGGATGTATTCTGTAACCATCGCGCTCATGGCTGTAGCTGCTATCACCAATTTGCCCATACCAATTCATCCCCCACATCCAAAGGCTGCCGTCGTTCTTTATTGCTGCGCTATGGTGCATTCCTGCTGAGATAAAGACTACATCATCCATTACTTTTGTTGGTCTGCGTATCCACCCGTTACTCTCGTCATTGTTACCAAGCTCACCAAACACATTACCGCCCCAAGTGTAGAGGCTACCGTCTTGCCTCAATGCCATCCAATGACTCCATCCCGCTGACACGCTAAGTACATCTTCCATTATCTTTATTGGCGGGTGGTAGCGGGCTTCATCCCACTCTAGAGAGGTATCAATTGCATCGACTTCCAGATTAGCAAGGCTATTTGCGCCCCATGCCCAAAGGCTATTATCAGACCTGATTGCCATTCCTGTGGTCACAGATATTACATCGTCCATAATCTTAGTAGGGGCTGCTTTAAAATCAAGATCCCCGCATTGACGCCCTCCAAGCTGCCCAGAACCATGCCACCCCCAAGCATAGAGACTTCCATCAGCTCGGATTGCCATTGTATTATTCCCAGTCGTATAGACAGACTTGGCATTATCCATCACCTTAATCGGCTCATAAATATACCCAAAGCCATATTCAAACTGCTCCCAAAGCACCTCGCCCCAAACTAATAAGTCGCCATCAGACGTTACGGTGTATTTTGTATTGTAAAAAGCTGCTATGGTTGGTGATGCAAGTGAGACGGTTGCTTCTCCTGATTGCCTAACCCCACATGCACTCAAAGATATAATAACTGCTCCCATTATCAAAGCTATAAGCGAACGCTTTATTAATTTTGTCATGCCAACGCCTCATTCACAAAATTGACTTATCACAACTTTCCGTGTACAATAATTATAGCTGTAATCACGAAAAATTACAATCATTTGAAAGGAGAATGAACATATGAAAGACTTAATTTTCAAAGAAACGGACATATTGCGTGGGGAGCTTGTAAAACTTAGTAATGACATCCACCAAACCCCAGAGCTTGCTTTTGAAGAGTACAAATCGGCTGAATTTATAATTTCGCTGCTTAAGAAACATGGATTCTCCATTGAAGAGAGGATTGGCAAGATGGACACGGCTTTCAGAGGGCGCTTCAAAGTAGGCTCCGAAGGTCCTGTAGTTGCTTATCTGACTGAATATGATGCACTTCCTGAGATAGGTCATGCTTGCGGTCATAACTTAATCGCAGCGACTTCTGTAGGTGCTGCTATAGCTCTCAGCAAAGTCATGACTGAAAAGAATATAGCAGGAGAGGTAATCCTTCTAGGCACACCAGCAGAAGAAGGCGGCGGCGGTAAAATTTTACTGCTCAATGAAGGTGAATTTGAGGGTGTAGAATATGCACTTATGACTCATCCAAGTGTCTACAATATGATAAATAGAGGTGGACTCGCTACGACTAAAGTTACCGTCACATACCACGGCGTAGCAGCTCACTCAGCTGCTGCTGAGAATGGTATAAACGCACTCCAAGGCGTTATCCAAACCTTCAACTTGATCGACTCAATAAGAGCGCGTATGCCGAACAAGACAAACATCAACGGCATAATAACCGCAGGCGGCACAGCGACAAACATAATCCCAGACTATGCCCAGTGCAAGTTCTCCGTTCGTAACGCGACCTTCGGAGACTTAAAAGTAGTCGTAGCTATGATTAAAGACATTGTGAAGAATATTGAAGGGCTTCTCGGCGTTCGTGCTGAGGTTGAGACTTCTTTGGTGTATTCTGAGCGTTATTGCAACTTGGTAATCGACGAAAGATGGAAGCAATATATGGAAGAGCAGGGAGAGGAAGTGCTTTATCCGAATCCTGATGCAAAAATAGGCTCATCAGATATAGGCAATGTAACGCTAAAAGTCCCTGCGATTCATGCTTATGTAAAAATTACGGATGAAAAAGTCGCAGCACACAATGTAGCGTTCACAAAAATATCAGCGACTGATCAAGCGCATGAAGCTACGATAAAAGCGGTAAAGGCACTTGCAGCTACGGGATTAGACATTATGGTCGATGAAAGCTTTAGGACGGAGATTAATAAGGAGTTTGCGGAAAAAGTTCCGCATTATGATGATTTTAAGTTGTAGGAGAGGTTGATTCACATGAAGCTTTTCAAGCTTTTAACAATAATTTTGATAACGCTAAGTTTTGCAGGATGCGGGCAATTTGGCTTTCATCGCGAGCATATAGAGGCTGTTGCCTTTGTAGAGGGAGATCCTCTTTTAGTAGGCACATGGGAGTGGACGGAAGCGACGAATTGGCTTTATATTTTTAATGCTGATGGCAGTGGCTCTAGTGGATTTTCCCCTCTCATTCAGCATTTTACATGGGAGATATGTAGTGATGGGCATTTAACTTTGGAGCTTTGTTTAGGCAACAATGTAGTTGCGTATGAGTATTGGTATATGCAGCTTGAAAGTAACATATTGCTTCTTACCCACAGAGACGATAGCAGCAGGCGACATTCCTACATTCGGCGAACAAACTAATTGATTGGAGACAAAATGAAAAGAGCATTGATAAGCGTAAGCGACAAGACCGGAGTTATAGAGTTCGCCGCGAGGCTTGTCTCTAATGGCTATGAAATAATTTCAACAGGCGGCACGTTAAAGACTTTTTTGGATAATGGCATTGAGGCTGTTTCTGTTGAGTCTGTTACAGGGTTTGCTGAGTGCTTGGATGGGCGGGTGAAAACACTTCATCCGTCTGTGCATGGCGGTATTTTGGCTGTGCGTGGAAATGAGAAACATATGCAGCATATAAAAAAACTTGGCATTAAGCCAATAGATATGGTTGTCGTCAATTTATATCCGTTCAAGCAAACCATTTTGAAAGAAAGCGTAACGCTTACAGAAGCGATAGAAAACATTGACATAGGCGGTCCTGCAATGGTCAGAAGTGCCGCAAAAAACTATGAGTCTGTGACGATAGTAACAGACCCGAATGATTATGAAAAAGTGCTTGCAGAGCTTGATGAAGACGGCGAGGTAAGTGCGAAAACTCGCGCGGATCTATGCGCAAAAGCATTTGCGCATACCGCCTCGTATGACGCGCTTGTGGCTGAGTATTTGGGCGAGGCTGCGGGGCAGAGCGTGTTTGAGAAAAAGACATTGACGCTCACCTACGAACGCGACATGGATTTAAGATACGGCGAAAATCCACATCAAAGCGCGGCTTTTTATTCAGAGGTTCGTCCTGAAAAGTCGTCTTTAATGCCGCTTGAGCAATTGCATGGTAAGCAAATCTCGTTTAATAATATTAATGACCTGAGTGGAGCTGTGGCTTTGCTTAAGGAATTTAACGGCTACGCGTGTGTGTGTGTCAAGCATTCTGTTCCATGCGGTGTGGCTGAAGCAGACAACTTACACAGTGCGTTTTTGAAAGCGTGCGAGAGTGATCCTGTCTCTATATTCGGAGGCATTGTCGCAGTGAACAAAACGGTCGACCTAAAGGCAGCCCAAGAGATGAACAAAGTGTTTTTGGAGATAGTCATAGCTCCTGATTATTCGCAGGAGGCTTTGGGTGAGCTGAAGAAAAAGAAAAACTTACGCATTATCAAAAATGAAAATACTTCTATGCCTATTTGCAAAGGCCAACGCGCAATGGATATCAAAAAAGTACTTGGTGGCGTACTGATTCAAGAGATTGATTATACTGACGCAGAGATGGATACAGCCTCACTAAAATGCGTGACAAAAAGACAACCCACAGAAGCAGAGTTAAAAGACCTAATTTTCGCCGCCAAAGTAGTAAAACACGCTAAGTCAAATGGTATAGCTATTTGCAAAAACAGACAAACAATAGGCATAGGCACAGGGCAAGTGAGGCGCAGCTGGGCATTAGAGCAAGCTATTCGCCATGGTGATGAGATTTTCGGCGAAGGGGCTAGTGTTGGTGCTGTTATGGCGAGTGATGCATTCTTTCCGTTTGGTGATTGTGTGGAGCTTGCACACCAAGTTGGGATTAGTGCGATTATCCAGCCCGGCGGATCGTTGAATGACTCTGAGAGTATCGAGCTGTGTGATAAGTATGGAATAACTATGGTATTTAGTGGACAGAGAAGTTTTCGGCATTAGGGAGTGATTAAAAGCGTATGATAAAATTATTGATGAAAGTGGCATTGTTAGCTATAGGTATGAGCATATTTTTTGGTGTCACCGTAAACGCACGCGAGATTATAATCGTTTTTGAGGATAATGTGATTCGTGAAACGCCCTCACCAATTATTGTTGAAGAGCGCGTACTTGTGCCGTATACAACATTAATGCTTTTGCTTGGTAACGAAGAGACCCCTATAGATATTGCCCCACAAATTATTGCCGATACAAAAATGATACCCCTACGCGCGGTAATGGAGAGTATTGGCTATTATGTAGGCTGGAATGGTGTTGTGAATTCCGTTTACATCAAGTCTAGCCAAGAAGAGTTGCAGCGCGCTTTGGCGCGGGATTATATTGTTGTACATGGGGAGATGTTTTGTACTTCTTTGACTTCTTTGGATTTGAGCTTTCAAGGCTTTTGGATGGAACGCGATGGTTTTGAAAATGAGGTCTTTAGCTTGTACGATTACATTGACTTGCTGAGATATATGGTTAATTTGACTACATTGAATTTAAGCGGCAGTGGAGTCAGCGACATATCACCTCTTGTAAATTTAACTAACTTAGTTGAGCTAAATTTGAACTGGAATGGGCAACTGCGTGATATAACTCCACTTGAACGCCTCCCAAATTTAACAACATTAGGCTTACAACGTAGCCTACCATATAGTGATATAACACAACTTGCAAATTTTGCTGGTTTAACTCACTTAGACCTAAGTCTTAACTTTAGACTTGATGAGCTAACAGGAATTGAACAACTTACGAACTTAGTAGAGCTAGACTTGACTCGGAATTCTGAGATTAATGACATAGCGCCCCTTGCATATCTTACATATCTGGAAAAGTTGGTTTCATCTAACACTGAAATTAACGATGTAACGCCTCTTGCGCACCTTGCAAATTTAAGGCATATTGATCTGTCACATAATCAAGTTAGCGATATATCCTCTTGGTCAAGTCTTGTGAATTTAGAACATGTAAACTTATCTCATAATGATGTAAGATGCATAGAATCACTTAGCACATCACTGGGGCTTATGTATTTAAACTTGAACTTCAACAATATCAGTGACATAGCTCCATTAGCAGACCTTACGAGCTTAAGGTATTTGCGTTTGTGGGATGGTCAAATTGAGGATATATCATCGTTAGCTCGACATACTGACTTGCGCGAACTAGAATTAAGCTTCAATCAAATTTATGATATAACTCCATTAGAAAACTTGACAAACCTAGAGCTGTTGGAGTTATGGGACAATCAAATTGAGGATATTTCAGTCCTCGCAAACCACATAAATTTGAAGAATCTGCGCTTTTATTATAACCAGATAACAGATATTACGCCTATTTCGAAACTTACGAATTTAACTCGTTTGTGCTTGGGTTCTAACCCAATAGACGATATAACCGTGCTATCAAATCTTACTAATTTGGAGATACTGACTATGTCGAATCTTAGGCTAAGTGACCTTTCTCCACTTACTAACCTAAGCAATTTGACGCGCCTTGGAGTATGGAATAATGAAGTAGTTGACTTAACGCCGCTTCAAAACCTCACGAATTTAGAAACTTTATGGCTAAATAATAACCAAATAAGTGACATAACTCCTTTACTAAATCTTACGAATTTGGATTACCTAATGTTAAACGACAATCAAATAAGTGACATCGCGCCATTAGTGAATCTTACAGAGTTGACAGAGTTGATATTATACAACAATCAGATAAGCGACTTGAGCGCATTATCAAGTCTTGAGAATCTAGAAGGCTTGGCATTGTCTGACAATCAGATAAGTGACCTAACTCCACTATCAGGTCTGACTGGTCTAAGAGGATTATCTTTATCAAACAATCACATAACAGATATTAGCCCTCTCGCTAATCTTGCCGCATTGGAATGGCTGATCGTGGACGGAAATCCACTCACCCTAGACAGGTCTCCACTTGAATACTTGGCACGTCTTGATGGAAGGTCATAGATTGTAGTAAACTTGTCTCTATAAAACGCAAAAATCCCGTCCGAGAAATGTCTCGAGCGGGATTTTTAATCTCTAAAAACCTACTTCAAAGTAACAACAGCACCTGCTTCTTCAAGTTTAGCTTTCGCAGCGTCTGCTTCTTCTTTTGTTACGCCTTCTTTAAGCACCTTTGGTGCAGCTTCAACCAAGTCTTTTGCTTCTTTGAGACCAAGACCTGTGATTTCTCTAACAACTTTGATAACTTTAACTTTCTCTGCGCCGAAGTTAGTGAGTTCAACGTCAAAGTCAGTTTTTTCTTCTGCAGCTGCACCGCCGCCAGCTGCTGGTCCTGCTGCCATAACCATGCCAGCTGCAGCTGATACGCCAAATACTTCTTCTGCCTTAGTTACTAAATCATTAAGCTCGATAACTGTGAGTTCCTTGATTGCTTCGATAATTTCGTCTATAGTTAGTTTTGCCATAATAGCACCTCCATTATTTTATTATTCTGGGTTATCTGTTGACTCTTGAGTTTCTGGCTCTTCGGTCGTTGGCTCTTCTACTGCTGGTTCTTCTGCTGGGGCTTCAGCCTCAGTTACTTCTTCAGCCACTGGAGTTTCTTCTACTGGAGCTTCTGTCACTTCAGGGGCAGTCTCTTCTACTGCTACCGCTTCGGCTACTGGAGCTTCTACTGCTTCAGGGGCAGCTTCTTCCACAGGAGTAGCCGTTACAGACTCACCGCCACCATTTTCTTTCTCTTCTGCGATAGCTTTAACAACTCTTGCAAAGCTAGACATAGGAGATTTGAACGAACCGAGTAATTTCGAAAGAAGTTCTTCCCTCGGTGCGATTTTAGAGAGCTTATCCGTTGCCACTGCGTCGTAGAGAACTCCGTCAACTACCGCCGCTTTGAACTCGAGCTTTGGCATGCCTTTCATTTCCTCAGCGATGAGCCTTGCAGCACTTGTCGCATCGTCATAAGAGAACGCCATGGTAGACGGACCTTTCAAAAATTCAGTGATAGCTTCAAACTGCGTATCTTTAACAGCGAACTCCATCATAGTGTTCTTGTAAACCTTATAGTCAACACCCGCCTCGCGTAATTTACGACGAAGCTCAGTATCTTGGATAACCGTAAGGCCGCGTGCATCAACAATAACAAGCGAAAGTGACTTGTCAAGTTTTTCTTTAATCTCGTTGATTACTACTTGCTTTTTTTCAATTTTTGGCATTAATTTGCACCTCCTTAGAGCGTAAAATGGGAAGCAAAAAGCCTCCTGCCAAAGACAGGAGGCGATAAAGTATACGCGCTAACGTAATCTAAATCCAACCTCGGCAGGCTACCTCTTAGGGCATTACGCACATAAAATCATGCGCCTGAGTCTTAGGCTTAATATTTATAAATTGCAAGTACACATGGCAGTATATCACCATGTACACTATATGTCAAGCATTTTAATAACAGCTATGAAATTGCTTTTGAAGGATCGTTAATCCTTGACGCATTAACCTTGATACCTGGACCCATAGTACTTGTAATTACAACACTCTTAAGATATGTGCCCTTAGCAGCGGCTGGTCGCGCTTTAACAACAGCGTCAACGAGAGTCTTGAAGTTATCAACTAGCTTATTGGCATCAAATGAAGCTTTGCCGATAGGTACATGGATAATATTCGCCCTGTCAAGTCTGTACTCAATTTTACCTGCCTTAATTTCTTCAACAGCTTTTTTAATATCCATAGAAACTGTTCCAGCTTTAGGGTTTGGCATGAGTCCTTTAGGACCAAGTACACGACCGATACGACCTACAAGACCCATCATATCAGGTGTTGCAACCATAACGTCAAAGTCAAACCAGTTTTCAGACTGGATTTTGTTTATCATGTCTTCATCGCCTACGTATTCAGCACCCGCAGCTTGCGCTTCAGCAGCTTTGTCGCCTTTAGCGATAACTAATACTCTAACAGACTTACCCGTTCCATGCGGTAATACGATTGCGCCTCTAACTTGTTGGTCAGCGTGACGCGAGTCAACGCCTAATCTCAAGTGGCACTCGATGGTCGCATCAAACTTCTCATAGCTCGTTTTCTTTACAAGCTCAACAGCCTCTTCAGGATCATAGAGAACTTTTCTATCAATCAATTTTGCCGCTTCTTTATATTTTTTTCCTCTTTTCATCGTCTCTCTCCCCCTTAGTCTTTAACAACTATGCCCATGCTGCGAGCAGTACCTGCAATCATGGAAATAGCTGCGTCCACTGAGGCTGCGTTTAAATCTGGCATTTTATGCTCAGCGATTCTTTGCAAGCCTGCACGGTCGATAGTAGCTACTTTGTCTTTTTGCGGTACTCCTGAACCCTTCTCAATTCCACATTCTTTCTTGAGAAGTACAGCCGCCGGTGGAGTCTTTGTGATAAAAGAGTAACTTTTATCTTGATAAACTGTGATAACTACGGGAATTATAAGACCCGCTTGAGCATTTGTGCGCTCATTAAACTCTTTACAAAAACCTACGATATTAACACCGTGCTGACCAAGAGCAGGTCCTACTGGTGGCGCAGGTGTTGCTTTTGCTGCTGGAATTTGCAGCTTGATATAACCTGAAATTTTCTTTGCCATATGGCACCTCCTAAAGTACCGCCAAAGTTCTTAGCGGGCGTGGTGAATTAGGGAGAGGCTCCCTTCCCACTTGTAGCGAAGTCGCTACGATATAAAAAGTTATTTGCCTAAAAAACAAACAACATATTACCAACATAGTTCGTCCCTGCGGAAGCTATACCAACTTTTGAATCTGCGTAAACTCAAGCTCAACAGGAGTCTCACGCCCAAATACTGACAATGAAACAACAACAGAGCGTTTATTCATATGCACTTCTTTCACGACTCCAACCGAGTCTTCAAAAGGCCAAACAGTAACTTTTACACTATCTCCAACCTCGATATCAATCTGCTCAAGAGTCATATCAATACCCATGTTGGCAATCTCATCCACAGTAAGTGCAACAGGCTTAGAGCCAGGTCCTACAAAGCTTGTGACTCCACGTGTATTTCTAACGACATACCACGTTTCATCATTCATGTACATCTTAACGAGTACATAACCCGGATAAATTTTCCTGGAGACATTTTTCTTTTGCCCATTTTTTATCTCAACGACATCATGAATAGGCACAGCGACCTCAAAAATCTGGTCCTGCATATTTCTATTTTCAACTATTTTCTCTATATTGGCTTTAACCTTATTCTCATAACCAGAATAAGTATGCACAACGAACCATTCAGGCTCTAAAGAAGGTTCTTGGTGATGATCTGACATCCGCCACCCTCCTTTATGCTACTATTGTAGAAATCCAGCGCATAACTTCAGTAAATATGAAATCATAAGTGAAAATTATAGCTAAAAAGACTAAACACACACCCATAACTGTCATAGTCTTCTTACGCAACTCCTCGCGCGTAAGCCACTGTATGCGCTTGAACTCACCTTTATATTCGTCTAAACGCTCGCCCAAAGTCAACTTTTTCTCTTCCATAATAAAAGCTCCTTATCTAGTGATGAAAACTACGCCTACCCTACCTAGTCTCACGATGCAAAGTATGGCTATTGCAGAATCTGCAATACTTCTTCGTTTCCATTCTGTCAGGATGATTTTTTTTCTCTTTCGTAGTGTTGTAATTTCTTTGTCTGCACTCCGTGCATGCAAGGATAATCCCGCTTCTCATCTAGCGCACCTCCAATATTAACAATCTTGATTTATTGCTCCACCAACTAATCTTGCCAAGCCTTTTAGCAAAGTTTTTAATTAATGGAATAATATCTACTATTTCCACACAAAAAATAGACCTTTTTGCGTCGTTCAATCATAATATCACCAAAACCACGCATTGTCAAGACTTTGACTAAAAAATATGTCGGTAGTGTAAACTTTAATCAAGCACTCCTAAAAAGGTTTGAAAACGCTCAGATTATATGATATATTAAGGGTACAAGGGTATACTTATAACGAACTTATAGTCAAACATTCGGAGGGTTTACATGACAGCTGATAAATATAATATATTGGTCGTAGATGACGATAAAGAGATAAGGAACGCGCTAAACATCTATTTTTCAGAGGAAAATATGAATGTTTTTTTAGCTCAGGACGGTCGCGAAGCACTTGATATTATCGAGAGCGCGGATATTCATCTAGTTTTGATGGATGTAATGATGCCACGGATGGACGGCATCCAGGCAACACTTGAAATCAGGCGCACAAAAAATATACCTATCATCATCCTTTCAGCAAAGACTCAAGACAAGGACGTAATACTTGGTCTCGATGTCGGTGCAGATGATTATATTTCAAAACCGTTTAACTTCCAAGAACTCTCCGCCAGAGTGAAGAGCAATCTGAGAAGATACCTAAAATATGACAGTTATCAAAAAGATAAAGATGGCGATGGTGCCCAAATAGAGATTCGCGGTCTGATATTAAATCCAAGGACTAGCGAAGTTTTTGTAAACGGTACACAAGTCCACCTAACACCCATAGAATTTAAAATTTTAAGACTGCTGATGGAGAATAAAAATATCACATTCTCAATCCAAGAAATTTATGAAAATGTTTGGAAAGAGCCATTTTATAACAGTGAGAACACAGTGGCTGTACATATCCGCCGTATCAGAGAAAAAATAGAAGTAAACCCAAAAGAACCTATGTATTTGAAAGTTGTATGGGGCGTTGGGTATAAGATTGAGAAGTAGGGAGATCAGGCATAGAAGCCGACCTAGCGAAGATATATGTAAACAAAACGATACATTATAGGGAACGCTCCTCGTGCGCTCTACAACTTCTGCAACCATGAATCCGCACCAACAGGAGGCACCATTGAACACCAATCAACCACAAAATCAATCCAGACCAAACTTAAGCCTATTTGCACTTATTTTGCTAATCCTCATAGTCTTCATCTCAGTAGCTGAATTGCGCCAGGCATACGGCTTTCTTGATGTGCTTCAAAATGAGAGAGACGCATATATAGAAGCGCATATCCGCACCGACTATGATGCGTGGAACGAAATTGTGCGTTATGCAAGAAATTTAAACCGTTTTTTTATCCATCACAGAGGTTTTGACGGAATAGCGCACCCTGGAGCTGTAACAAGCGATGATGTCGCTGAGGATGTGGCATCTCTTACCAGCAGGCTTACTTTCGAGCTTGTCGAGGCACTGACCCGCTTTATGAACTCCGTTCACTATGAAGGTCAAGGTCCAGGGGAGGCGTGGGGTGCTCAAGCTGAACTTATAAATGAGCTTGCAGAGCTTGCGCCTTTATATATTAGAAGCATTGATGACAGATGGCAAATAAGCCTCTCCTATCGTGTCTCTAACTTCGCCGCGATACAAAATTATTTGGAAGCCACAGAAGAGTTCGTCTTTATATTACACGACGGTGTACTCGATCAAACTTTTTACAATGTCGAAACCGATGACTTTGACGTATTCCTCCGAGAAGAAGTCTATGCGATAATAGATTTGTCCGACATATTTACTACATTTAACGGCATCCCGTTAAACGAAAGTTTTGCAAGAGGCTCAATAAGCGGATTGATTGCCCTGCCTATGGAGCAGCCATCTGGTAGCGTAATCAGTCTAGCCGCACAGCGCGCCCATACAAGTTGGCTAAACAGCATAGAGTCTGCGCGTGGGGTCACTTATGCCTATATTGGGCTGGCTTTGGGTGCTACGCTCATAACTCTGATTGTCATTTTAAAATCGCTGCTGCCTAACACTCATGGCGCATGGGGAGGAATCATATTTGGGTCGGAGCTTTATGCGAAGCTTCCGCTGCTGTTTAAATCACTCTTTGCAATTTATGCCATTGCCTTTATTGCAAGGGTTACTTGGAGTCCTTTTGCGCAGACCTTGGGCTTTAATCATTTGATTGCGACGTACCTGGCTGTTATAGTGATACTTTTTAGTGTGATACTCATAGTTTATACACTGCGCGGCAAACATCAATTCTCAGATGAGCTTGAAGTGCGTATCGCAAAAAAAATCATCTTAGGATTCGGTATAATACGTAGCCTTAGCCCTATTTTCTTGCCTATAATTTGGGCTGGGCTGGTCTTAGTTAGTATAGGTTCACTATTGGCGGGACTTTATTTTCTGTATGTTGTCTCTATCGCACCGAATTCAGGCTCGGTTCTGTCATTGCTTTTATGTATAGGCTTTTTGATAACTTCGGCAGCGAGTTCGGTTATGCTCTTGGTTTTCATAACGTATGCAGAAAGTTACTATTATATAAAAATTATAGCTGAGGGACACCCTGTTACAATTCCTGAGCAGAGAGGTCTCTTCGGTAAGCCGCTGAATGCAATAAGTGGACTGAGCCACGGACTGCAATCGAGCCTAGAGGAGCAGCTCCAAGCTGAACGGACAAAAACTGAACTAATAACAAGCGTATCTCATGACCTTAAAACCCCACTAACCAGCATAATAAACTATGTTACTCTGCTCAAAAATAGCAATATAGAAAATGATACCGCACGCGAGTATGTTGAAATACTAGAAAACAAGTCCGAAAGACTAAAAATCCTTATCGAAGACTTGTTTGAAGCGGCGAAACTTACTAGCGGTTCAATGGAACTTAATCTTATGCCTGTTGATATTGCACAGCTTTTGACTCAAGCTGTTGGCGAGCTTTCAGATAAATTTGAATCGAGTAACATTGACATAAGATACACCCCACCCGAGGATAAGTTTATAATCATGCTTGACGGTCAACGTATGTGGCGCGTCTTTGAAAATTTGCTTAACAATATTGCGAACTACTCACCGCCTGGAAGCCGTGCCTATATTACGATAGAGCAGTTAGACCAGGAGGTCGAGATTGTTATGAAAAATGTTTCGCTCTACCCACTAGACATAGATCCAAATGAGCTTTTTGAAAGATTTAAAAGAGGCGATACCGCAAGAACCACAGAAGGTTCGGGGCTTGGGCTCAGTATTGCCAAAGATATAGTAGAATTGCACGACGGCAGAGTCCAAATTGCTATTGACGGCGATTTGTTTAAAGTGACTATTGGGCTTGAGCTAGCACATAGTCAATATTAGGATCTACTGATTATCAAAAATGCAGGACGGTGACAAAAATGCAGGCTATAAGCCAGCACTTTTCTTTCTTAGATAAAGAATTTGTAAAAAAATTATTGACAATAGCACTTCCTATAGCTATTACCAGCCTTATAAACTTCGGTGTCAAAGCCGTCGATACACTCATGCTTGGCATAGTTGGTGAAATTCAGTTGTCAGCCGCTGCTCTTGCCAATCAGCTCTCGCTTATGTTCTTGATATTTTCGAGCGGTGTGGGAGCTGGCTGTGGAGTGCTTGCTGCGCAATATTGGGGAGCAGGGGAAAAAAAACGTGTTCGCGAAATTTTTGCTTTCATGCTTCGCGTTATGGTGGGCTTGAACTTATTGTTTGCAGGCGTCGCTTTTTTTGTGCCGCATACAGTGCTTGGGATAATGACAACAGACGCAGAGGTAATAGCATACGGCGCAGTGTATTTGCGCATTATGAGCGCGGGTTATCTTGTCTCAGGACTGACTAACGCATCCGCTGTACTTCTTCGCTCAGTAGGTATCGTTAAAATGCCAATGGTTGTATATTCTGCATCCCTTGCTGTTAGCGCGTCATTGGGTTTCGCTTTGATTTTTGGTCGCTTTGGCTTCCCTGAGCTTGGCATTCGAGGTGCGGCTATTGCTACTGCAACGGCGCGTTTTATTGAGATTATCATTATGTCTATCTACATACTTCGGATGGATGATGTCCTAGGCTTTAGAGTACGCGACTTGTTCGTGCGCGTAGGTCGTGTCGCTAGGGGCTTTACAAAGTTTGGTATACCCGTGGTTTTGAACGAAGCTCTATGGGCGGTTGCTTTTTTTGTACTGCACATAATAATAGGTCGTATGGGGCGTGAATTTGTGGCGGCGAATGCTATAGGCGGACTCATCATGCAGTTTAACGGAATGTTTGTATTTAGCGTAGCGTCGGCAATGTCAGTCATCATAGGCAACACAATAGGCGAAGGTCGCTACGAACGCGCACAAAAAATAGCCAACGGCATGTTAGTCGTCAGCTTTTTGATAGGCATTTTGTGCGGTGTTGTCGTGCAAATTATACGAGTACCGTTCATTAATTTCTATAATCTCTCCGATATAGCGCATATGTATGCGATGCAGATTACAAATATAATCTCCATTAATATCATATTTATGGCAACTGCCCTCATATCGCTCATGGGTACACTAAGAGGAGGAGGCGACGGCAAATTCGTAATGATAGTGGATGTGGTATTTTTGCTTTTTATTGCTCTTCCGCTCGGCGCATATACGGGACTTGTACTTGGCTGGCCTGTTTGGATTGTGTTTATTATCCTTAGGAGTGAGGACTTCTTTAAGGCTATTGTTGTTGTATGGAGGGTTACTCGAGGTAAGTGGATACGGGATGTGAGGTAGGCTATTTGTCGCTCTTCCCTTCCGTAGCCGCCTTCTTCGCCTTATTTCTCTTAGTCATAATCCCGCCTATACGTCCACTTTCTCTTGCTGTCAGGCTCTTCCAGCCCGTGGCGTTTACTTTGTCTATAAGACCTAACTCTTTTGCTATTTCCATCTTCATTAAATCATTCGCAGTGGGTATCTTTGTTTTTTTTGTACTCATCTTAATCTCGTACCTCCTGTTATAGTAGATACCTTTAAGCTTTGACAGGGGTATCTTGCTTTATACATATGAAATGATACATATAGCAAAATCCACTCCAAACAATAGCAGCGAGCATAGGATTTTTCTGACAGAGCAAGGAGTCAGGTTCCCGTCGTACCCTAAGACACAGTAACCGTAAACCTACGATCGACAGATATCCGTTGCACACAGTGGGTGGCACTTGCGCCGTTTTTGGCGTAGGCAAAAATCTTGAGAAGATATGTGCGAAAAGGGCAAGCCTGTTGTTACTGTTTGGAACGGATTTTACTATAACCTGTTTTTTATGATATACTCTACTCAGAGGTGAGCGTATGCAAATTAATCGACTTTTTGAGATAGTATATCTTTTGATGAATAAAAAACAGATAACCGCAAACGAATTAGCATCACATTTTGAAGTGTCTAAGCGGACCATTTTACGAGATATAGATACACTTGGCGCGGCGGGGATACCGATATACACCATGCAAGGCAAAGGTGGGGGAATATTTATCCAAGATAATTTTGTTCTTAACAAGACCTTTGTTTCAGAGGATGAGCAAAAGCAGATTCTGTTTTCTTTACAAAGTATGGCAGCAACAGGAATGATTGAGACTGATAAGGTTCTCGGCAGGCTGCGAAGTCTTTTTGACAATCCAAGCAATGAATGGATAGAGGTTGACTTTGCACGATGGGGGCATAGTGCTGCGGACAATGCAAAGTTCGAAATGCTAAAAAAAGCTATCTTAGGCGAGTTTGCCGTATCATTTGATTATCTAAGTCCATATGGTGAGCTTGGAGGCTGTGAGGTGTACCCGCTCAAGCTGTCGTTTAAGTCAAAGGCATGGTATTTGCAGACGTTTAATTTAAGCGAAAATAGCTATAGGACTTACAAGTTTAATCGTATAAGCAACATGGAAGCCCTTATAGGCAAATCATTTGACAGAAATAGCTATGAAATACCAAAGCTCGAACCGCCAGAAAAACCTGAACCATCCGACTTTATCGAAGTAAAGCTTATCATCTCACCTTATGCAAAATTTCGAATTTATGACGAGTTTGCCGAGGGCGATATCGAAGCCAATGAGGACGGGACAATAACTATACGCATGAGTCCCGCTCAGTGGATATATGACTACATCCTTTCATATGGCACTGCCGCCGAGGTGTTAGAGCCGCAACATATTCGTGATGAACTCTTAACACGTATCGAAAAAGTAAAAAATAAATATTTGCCCAAAATATGATACGCATTCTGCATTTCACGGCTAAAGAAGCTCTCGAGAGTGCAACACATGCGGATAATCTAGGTAGGCGTCTTTTTAAAGTGATGAAATAATGTGTTGGTATACTCAGTATAGGTGCTACAGGTTCAACTTTTTTCGCGGCATTTGGAATAGTTCTACATACGTTTACTCCTGTGTTAATGATTGCAGGTTATATGTTTTGACCGTTGATTCGTATAGCAATTCCAGCAAGTGAAGCTGTCACTGTATCATCTGGCGCGGCTTTGAGCTTTATTGAGCTTACTTTAGCGTCGCTACTTGTAACCACTGGTGAATGGAGTATCCGTACACGGTATATGCTATCGGTATTTCCTGTAGGCTCAATTATATTTTTAGCACCTTGGGTGCCTTGTATCATGGCTACAGATCTGCCGATAAAGTTTTCTGATTTAGTTATTCTTTGGCTAATACAGATGTTTTTAACTGTTTTGATAACTTCATTGTTTGCGTTGCTACTTTTCCCTGCAGGAGCAATATAGTCGGAGCTGTTATTGTCGATGATTTATTTATAGCTCTCTTTTTTGTTTTCTGTTTTATAAAGTGGACATACTGTTGTCACCTTATATATGTTATGATATATATAAGGTGCCTATAAATAGGCAATAACTTTATAAAGGAGAGATTAACATGCAAGAAAAATTTTGTGAAAGCTGCGGTGCACCCCTAGGTGAACTAAACGATATGTACAGACCAGGAACGGAAAAAGACGGCACAAGAAGCAATGACTATTGCAAGCAATGCTATGACAATGGCGCATTTACAAATCCAAACATCACACTTGAAGAAATGATTGATGAAGTTGCTGATATTATGGTGAAGAACTTTGGTTTTTCACCAGAGGATGCTAAAGAGCAATGTAACGCAGGGTTGCCTAATCTCAAGCGTTGGAAAGCAACTGGCAACGGTGCATAACCTCATTCCATCATCTTTGCGGTAAAATTTCCCGAAATTCATCTCAGAACTTTTGCCTAAGGCAAAAGCCGCTCCCTACGGTCGCGTTCGGATTTTCTTCCGATTCCAGTCGCGCGCAAAGCGCCTGTACTTCGCTCCTCATGATTTTCGCTTGCAGCGAAAACACGGCTACGCCGTGCCGATATTTTTCGGTCACTAGTACTGCACTTCGCGCGCTCCTTGACTTTCAAAAAATTTTACACAAATCTGACGAAAGCAAGTTATACACCGTTGCCAAATTAATAAAAGACAACAAATGACCTGCATCCCCTTGAAGCAAGGCAGCCTAAAGCTATGCTTCAAGGGGCATTTTTACTTATATAGTCGCTCCGACTATATCTTGACATTTTTCTATGTTTGTCATATAATTTCCAAACAATTGAAAACATTGCCAAACATGAAAGGTTTTTAATAAAATGAGAGTTCTCATAAGCGCTGGCGGGACAAGCGAGAGCATAGATTCCGTTAGGAGCATAACAAACTATTCAACGGGGCGGCTTGGAAGTATAATTGCAGATATATTTGCCGCAAATGGGGCGAGGGTCACATACCTTTGTGGTGAGCGTGCAGTCATGCCACAAAGTAGAGGCATAGAAATCGTCCGTATAAAAGACGTACAGAGCCTTTTAGAAACAATGGAGAGGCTTTTTGGGGCGTATAAATTTGACTGTGTGATTCATTCCATGGCCGTCAGTGATTTTTCGCCAAAAGGCAGCACTTCGGTTGATGAGGTTGTTGAGAATGTGCTTCGCGTGGCAATTAAACAAAGCATAACTCAAGATGAGCTGAGAGCTGAGATAAAAACGGCGATTTTATCATCTTGCATAGTGCCTGAAGAGAGTAAAATCAGTTCCAAAAGCTCAGATCTGATGCTGTTGCTTGAAAATACACCAAAAGTCATAGGTCATATTAAAAAAGCGCAGCCTGATACGATTTTGGTAGGGTTTAAGCTGCTATCTGACGCTTCCGAAGATGAACTTTTAAATGCTGCTCGTGATTTGATGGTAAAGAACTCTTGCGATTTTGTTTTAGCTAATGATTTAAAAGATATTGAGGGTGAGTTGCATAAAGCAATTTTGATAGATAAAAGTGGTGCTTTGCATAGAGCGAATACTAAGCATGAGATTGCGGAGATTATATATAGTAAGGTAAAGGAGGCACAAAAATGAAAACAATAATACTGGGCGTCACAGGAAGTATCGCCGCATATAAAGCCGCGGACATTGTTTCTCGGTTGGTAAAAAAAGACATAGACGTACATGTCATCATGACAAAAAACGGGGCAGAGCTTATTACTCCCCTCACTATGCAGTCTTTATCAAAAAATAGGGTCTTTGTTGACACAATGCAAGAGGATGATCCAAGCGAGGTCATCCATGTCAATCTGCCGCAGAGAGCGGACATGATCCTTGTAGCACCTGCTACCGCAAATATTATTGCAAAAATTGCACATGGGCTTGCTGATGATATGTTGAGCTCGATGGTTTTGGCAGCGAATGATATTCCCAAGCTCATAGCTCCCGCCATGAACACAAGAATGTACGAGAATATAGCAACCCAGAAAAATTTAGCCACCATAAAAGGGTACGGTTGGCATGAGATTGAGCCTCGTGTATCGCGCCTTGCATGTGGCTATGAAGGACTTGGTGCGCTCGCGGAGGTTGATGTTATTATTAAAAGCGTGGAGGAGCATTTGGCTTGATTTTATGCATAGATATTGGTAACTCGAATGTTAAGTGCGCACTGGGTACGATAAAAACTTATACCACAGCGTTCTTTGCGACAGATAAAATGGTTTGCAAAACGGACTTTGAAAATTTTATCTGTGAAAGCTTCGGTCCAGATGTGTGGGAGAAGCTTAGAGGTTGCGCTATAGCATCTGTCGTTCCCTCAAAAAATGAAATAATAACGCAAGTAATGATAGAGCGCGGCATCGCAATTAAGCGCTTGGACAGAGAAGACTGCACTCTCAATTTTTCGCGATATAGTAGTGAGTTGGGTGAGGATCGGGGCATTTGTTGTGTGGCGGCGTCAGTTAAATATCCGTTGCCGCTGATTTTAATTGACTTTGGCACAGCGACTACGGTGAATGTTGTAAGCTGCGACAAAATATTCTTAGGCGGTGCGATAGCTGCGGGAGTATACACAGGGTTAAAAGCCTTGATGACCTGCACCGCGCAATTGCCGCCCATTTCAGAAATAGCCGACGCCAAGCTCATCGGTGAGAACACCAACGAAGGGTTAGTTTCTGGTGCTGTCATAGGTGCGGCTTGTTTAGTAGAAGGTTATGTAAGGCGGCTAACAAAAGAGCTTGGCAAAAAGCCCAGTGTTGTTGTCACAGGAGGTAATGCGGACGCGATTATAGAACATTTGCATTTTGAGTTTGTGTATGAACCTGGATTGTTGCTCGAGGGGTTGTTTAGGATGTGGGAATAGTAAGCTATCTATAAGCCCCCTTACGAAACAACTCAACAATTTCCTCAGCTTCGCTAAAGTAATCCTCCATATTTTCAATCATAACAGTCACATCATTATTATGCCTGCCAGCGAACTGCTTCCAGTGTGCTTCCAGCATCAGGCGAGAGTATTTCATTATTTTAGCGATATCATAGCCCTCTCTGAACAAGCCGCTATCAATCCCTTCAAAAAAGAAGTCCGCCTGAAGCTGCATTGAGTTTAATACATGTGTCTCTGCTTCTAGCTTTTCTAGAGGATTTTCGTCATTTTCTAAAGTCCATGCTCTGTTGATTATCCCTAGGAACATAGGATTTCTAAAGCCGAACTCCATTTTGATACGCAAATTCTTTAGGATTCGTTTAAATAAATCAGGGCTTGTGAAGTCTTTATGCTCAAGCATATATTTTCCGTATTCTTCGAGGACATATATTTGGCAAGCTGTATAGAGCTGCTCTTTACATTTAAAATGGTGGAATAAAAGCCCTTTCGAAACCCCCGCCTTTTTTACAATCTCGTTGGTTGAGGCGGCTCTATAACCAACTCTGCCAAACTCAGCGATTGCAGCATGGAGGATATCTTGTTTATGTATTTCTTTTAAATTATCGCTCATTTGTAACTCTCACCCCCGCGCGCAGCTCGGAATTATTCGCATTGTTTACTACGAACTCTCCTACGCTTAGCCCGCTCACTACTATGATGTCAGTGCGCAATTCCGCGCCCGTTTCAACGGCTCGCACTTCAAGCGTGCCAATCTCGCCTCGAACAACCCAGACCATATAGTGTCCGTCATCTCTAAACACTGCCGTGCGTGGCACAACTATACGATCCTCTTCATAGAGCAAAAAAAATGTCGCATCCACAGCAAACCCTGCGCCTAGTTCTAGATCCTCAGGAATCATAGGCTCTACCTTGACATTAACCTTGCGCTCTTCTATTCCTAGCGCGCTAAAGCGTACGACCGCTGTGTTGTCAATGTGCGTTACATAGCCGTAGAACTCAATGTCACTCATCCTTTGACGAAGCACGAGGCGCACTCTATCGCCGATATTAATACTTCCCACATCTTGTGTCGAGACATAAACTTCTACTATCGGGCTATCTTTCATTGTAATTTCTGCAATGGGGCTTGTGCCGTTTACAAAGTTTGTGCTTTGTGCGTGGAATGTGGTGATAGTTCCACTTATCGGCGCGGTTATCACAGCATTTTCAATTTCTCGCTCAAGCCTAGCCATATTTAATCTCTCGATTGCTATAAGTGCTTCAAAGTGCGCCTTTGCAGCAGTTGTTGTGTCCATAGTCAGTTGTTGAGTTATTCCTGATATTTGTGCGTTTAGCGATGATCGAATGCCTTCAAAGTGTTCCGCATTATTGTTTGTAGTCCCTGCGGAGATGATTGCCATTTGACCATGGGCAGAGTCTAGCTGCGCAGATACGGAAACAACTAAAGAAGCTGCCGCATCATAGTCAATCCTTGCCACTGCCCCAACTGCATAGAGCTGTCTGGCTTGCCTTAGCCGCTCCTCAGCGCGCTCAAGTTCTCTTTCGTACTCTGTTATCACAACTTGCTGTATCCTCGTTTGCTCTCTCAGGATTTCTTCTTGACTTATAAACGCGCGGTTGTTTCCTGCGGCTTGTGCATCTAAAGCCATAAGCTCACCGCGCAAGCTGCCTAGTGTTGTTTGTAGGTTTTGCCTTATGTGCGCGGCCTCTATCTCTACATTACCCAACTGAGCCTCTAGACTTCTGACAGAGTTTTGGGTTTGCTCCAGACGCATTTCAAGCTCCGTACTATCGACGCTCAGGAGCGGCTGCCCCGCCTGAACGTTCTGCCCTTCTCTGACGTACAGCTGCATAATCTCGCCAAGGGCTACTGGGAATACAAGAACAGATTCTCCGACACTTACAATGCCCTGCTCGGTAAAAGTAAGTTCTGCACTTTGCGGCAGGATCTCGCTCATCCTTACTGGCAGCGGCATCATCATATAAAATATCGTACCCGATACAGTTGCAGCCACAATCAATGCAATCAAAATAATTTTAACTGAGTTTTTCATCCTACTCCCTCTCTTTCAGCACTTCGATCATGTCAAATTTTCGTATCTTGCGTTTGGTAGAAAAGTTGGAAAGTATAATCGCTACAGTACAGCCAAGTGTAGCCATAATATACGCGGTTGGCGCTATTGAGGTTGGCATACTCATCATTGAGGTATCAAGCATGGAGTTAATACCAGCAAGCATGAGCGAAGCTGATGGTATCCCGATAATTATTCCAACCACAGCCAAGACCCAATATTCAAATCGCATAATCTCACAGACCTCATCTACTGTCATGCCAAGCACTCGGAGTGTCGCAAACTCCCTCTGCCGCTCTGAAAGTGATATAGTCGCTGTATTATAAATAATAGCAAAAGCTATCGCTACACCCATTATAAACATCACAGAATACATCGCGGTATACGGTTCCATCATCTCTATATATTGTTGTAATGTGGCATCAACCGAGTCTACTGTGCCTACAATCTTGCTTTCTGTCAAGAGATCCGCAACAAACGGCAAATTATCTGTGTTAAAAATGATTGCGGATGCTACGGGCGGATGACTTACTAAATCTGACAACGCTAGTAGCTCTATAAATGCGCCGCTGCCAACATTTTGCACGATGACTTGTGTAATAGGTACGGGGATATAATTAGGGCTAAGATGAGTGGAGATATACAATATGTCTCCAGCCACAGCCTCAAGTTGGTCTGCCACACCGTTTGTAATGATTAGCCCATTTGTAGGCGGTGGGTGTGCAACTCTTATATCAGTGTCAAAAACATTAAAAAGCTGACTATCAATAGGCACTCCTGTAATCATCACAGAGCTTCGTAAGTGCCTATTTATCAAAGTCACAGGAAGCTCCCATAATCCTTCTGCCTCCGTTATGTATTTTATGCCAAAGGCTGCCTCTATCGCTTGATTGTAAGGTGCTGGTTCGGTCAATGTGGCGCGAACATTGTATCTGCGCACATCTTCAAATTGTGAATAGAGCAGAGTATCCACCATGCCTTCCATATCACCAAAGACCGCCAAAAGCATAAAAGAAAATGTAACGCTAATAACCACAAAGCCGGAGCGCAAAGGATTCCTAACAATACTGCGCAGAGCCATTTGTCCGCGTGATGTTAGGATATAGCGGAGTCCTGTTATTTTTCCAACGATATCGTATTTGATTGGCTTTGGGCTCTCTGGTCGCATTGCTTCTGATGGCGATAAGTTTAGGGCTTTCATTGCACCCATGAGTGAGCCTAACATTCCACCGCCCACAGAAATAGCAAGGGAAGCCGCTAAATATATAGGATCAACAGGCTGAACCAGTTCTGGCATAGTATAAAATTCCAAAAATATAGCTAAATAAAACTGAGACATATACGCACCACTTAGAAATCCAAGAACACCGCCCAGCAGCCCTGTCACTGTTCCATAAGCCATGTAGTGCAAAAGCAGTTGCCTGTTTGAATAGCCAAAAGCTTTTAGCGTGCCTATTTGAGTGCGCTCCTGCTCTATGATACGTTTTAACATTAGGTATAGAACGATTGTAGCCATCGCTACAAACACAAAGGGCATTGATACAGCTACAGACTCTATCCCTGTCAGTTGCATATCCAAGAAAGAGTAGCTTAACAGCGCGTCACGCCCATGCAACGATATTAACCCATATGGACGAAGTGCATCTTGCAAAAAGGGAAGAACATCCTCGAAATAATAACCGTCTACCAAAGTAAAAAGTATCTGATTAGCAATATCTGTCCGACCTGTCAAGAGAGCCATAGCGCTTTCTGTAATATATGCGATGCCAAAGCCGCTGTTATCTGGCAGCATTTCTGTATGACCTCTAGCGATATATACATATTCGGGGGTTAAAAGTGAGCCTGTTACTTCGTACCTTAACGCCCTGCCTCCCGAGAATAAAGTTATCCCATCACGGATATCAAGCCCCCGAGTACTCTTGAACATATAGCTCAATACGATGTCATTTTGCAGAGTTGGTTCAAAGCCTGTTGTTTGGAAGTCATTAATCCGATTCGCATCATCAGGCACAAATGAAAAAACGCGTAATGTGATAATGTCATCACTGCCATCAACTGCGGCGCGTACCTCCATCCTAGTGCGGTGGGTAACGTTTTCTACGCCTGGAATGTTTAGTAGTCTATCGACCTCACTTGTTGGTATCCCTGCGACAGTTGCCCAGACGTCGGCTAGAGTATAGTCTGTGTAAAAGGTCTCTTTTGCATTCCTAAGTCCATCAGATGCCGTCCCCATAGCAGTAAGCAGCACAGTGCCTATCATTATCAGAAATACACATGCAAAGTACGCTCTCTTATGCGTCCACATTGCACGGAAAGCTTTTTTGAAAAGCATTATCAGCTCACCTCCTCTAAGGGCATACTACCAAGATACATCCTCGGCACTAATCGGATTCTCATTAACAATAATCTTGTCAATTAGCCCATCTTTGAAGTAAAAAACGCGGTTGCCCATTGCGCCTATTGAAACATTGTGCGTTATGATGATTACGGTTTTTTTGTATTTTTCGTTGAAGTCTTTTAAGATTCTAAGCACTTGAATTCCTGTGCTGTAGTCAAGTGCGCCCGTTGGCTCATCGCATAGAAGTATGGATGGATTTTTACTTATGGCGCGGGCTAAGGCCACGCGCTGCTGTTCGCCACCCGATAATTGTGTCGGAAAATTTTTAGCACGCTCTGAAAGACCGACCGCCTCAAGTAGTTCATCCGGTGGGATCGGCGATTTTGACATCTCTGCGGCTAGCATTATATTTTCACGCGCGGTCAGGTTAGGTATCAGATTGTAAAACTGAAAGACGAACCCCACCGCATCACGCCGATACGATGTGAGATGATGGTCTGCGAACCCTGCGATATCCTTACCATCAAAGATAACAGAACCCGACGTTGGCTTATCTATGCCACCGATTATATTAAGCAGTGTACTCTTGCCTGAACCGCTTGGACCTAGCACTACGATAAATTCACCTTCATATAGATCGCAGCTAACGCCGCGCAAGGCAGATACTTTAACCTCGCCCATTATGTATTCTTTGATTAGGTTTTTTGCTTGGATGATTGGTTTGGGCATGTTGTACCTCCTATTGATGGACAGATTTTACTATGTATAGTCGGTTAAGCTGAAAAACCTAACGGATAGAGTGCAGGACTTTTTCGCAAACCGAGAAGGCGGAGCGCAGCATTACCCTCTGTGGTAAGAGCAAGCTCCGCCGACGATGAGTTGCGAAAAAATACAAGCTTTAGCGTTAGGCTTTTCAACTTAATCGACTATATAGTCATCTAACCTATGGCTTCCCTATATTTGCGGTCAATTGTGATTATAGAATAGCACATATTGACCACGTGGTCAATATGTTTTTTGCGTAAGTAAAAAAACTGCTGAGAGCAGTTAGCAGCTTTTAGCAAGGCAGCCCCGCAATATAGATTTATTTGTTTCTTTTACTTATACTGATGTATTTAAATATTAAGTGATGCAATTTTGATACACTATATTGCATCACTTAATTAGCACTTTCAAAAGATGCATTGCCGATATTTTTCTAAGTGTATTCAAGAAGTTAATATTTATTAAAATCAATTCAAGTAATTTAAAAGCTCACATTGATTTTAAATCTATTGAGGAGATCGGTTGGGTAGTTGAAATACTCATCTCGTATTTTTTTGACGTAAACATACTTTATTTAGTGTTTTTATCATCGCAACGTAGGGATTGAGGCAGAATGATCGTAGCTGTTTGCTACACTTTGTTCTGATTTCATTGACGCTTTTACACATTTTCGCGTTGCGAAACTTTGTAAAAACTAGCTTGATGGAGCGCGCCCTATACCCGCAACTTCGGGTTTCCTATACAAAAATACCGCCCTCAATCTTATAAGAACGACACTTTAATGTAGACAATTTTGCGGCAAATTGTAACTGGAGTAGCTTTATTATATATAATAGCTTGTTCGACAAACAAAAACGCTGCCTTTTTCATCAGAAAAGACAGCGCGTTGTGTAGGTTAGCCCTTTGCTTTAGTAGGCTGTATATTACGTATCATATGGCACTCAAGAGTACCCAACATTCAACTAATTATTTCCCATAGCCTTGCTAACTTCATCAGCAAAGTTCTCTTCTTTTTTCTCAAGACCTTCGCCAGTCTCAAAACGAACGAATCTGAGAACTTTAACAGGTGCGCCTACTTCTTTGGCTACTGTTTCAATATATTTCTCTACAGTCAAGTCGCCGTCTTTTACGTATTCTTGGTCGTAGAGGCAGAGAGTTCTTAAGTGCTTGCCGAGTCTGCCTTCGATCATTTTTTCAATTATGTTTTCTGGCTTGTCAGCGTTCTTTTCATCATTTTTCGCTTGTTGGATAAGGATTTCCTTTTCGCTTTGGATGAACTCTTCAGAAACCTCGTCACGTGTTACAAACTGCGGATTCATAGAAGCAATTTGCATACAAATATTTCTTCCCGCTTCTAAAACTTTATCACCTGCTGTTGATTCAAGCTCAGCTACAACTGCCACTTTACCGCCCGCATGTACGTATGATGCAAAGATTGAATTTGCGCCTTTTTGAAGTTTTATAAACCTTCTTATCGTAAGGTTCTCACCAATTCTTGCAATCATTTGGCTGAGTGCATCTTTTACCGTGATTGATGTATCTTCGCTCCATTTTTCATCCATAAACGCTTCTATCTCGTTGTTTGAAGCTGCAATTTGAAGAGATACTTTATCAACGAACGCTTGGAACTCAGCATTTTTAGCAACAAAGTCCGTCTCAGAATTAACTTCAACTACAACAGCCAAGTCTTTTGCATCGTTTAAATAAACGTGCGATACGCCTTCTGATGCGAGTCTTCCTGCTTTTTTAGCAGCGGCTGAGAGTCCTTTTTCACGCAATACCTTTTGCGCTTCTTGCATGTCTCCGTTTGCTTCTACGAGTGCTTTTTTACACTCCATCATTCCAGCACCCGAAATTTCTCTAAGTTCTTTAACCATAGCGGCTGTGATTTCTGCCATATTTATTCCTCCATCAATTATAGTTAAGCAAGGATTATTCGTTAGTAGCTTCTCCCGCGAGTTCTTGTTCCAAGCCTTTGTCCTCAAATTCTGTAACTTCAGCGTCTTCTACCAATTCCTCATCGTGACCCTCAGCGGCTGCGCCGAATTGTGCGCCTTGACGCGCTTCGATTACCGCATCTGCAATTTTCCCTGCGATTAACTTAACCGCACGGATAGCATCATCATTACCAGGGATAACATAATCAATTTCATCAGGATCGCAATTAGTATCAACGATACCAACAAGAGGAATGCCCAAACTATGCGCCTCTAAAACAGCTATTCTTTCTTTGCGCGGGTCAACAATGAACATAACGTCAGGGACGCGCTTCATCTCTTTGATACCGCCAAGGTTTCTATCCAACTTTTCTTTTTCATGAAGAAGTTTTGCAACTTCTTTTTTAGTAAGTCTCTCAAATGTACCATCTTCAGACATTTTTTCAAGGTCTTTAAGTCTTCTTACGCGCGCCTGAATAGTCTTGAAGTTAGTGAGCATACCGCCCAACCATCTTTCATTAACGTAGTACATGCCGCATCTTTCAGCTTCTTCTTTGATAGCGTCCTGTGCTTGTTTTTTAGTACCTACAAAGAGAATCTCGCCGCCGTCTTGAATAATCTCACTAACGGCTGCATACGCTTTGTCAACCATTTTCACAGTCTTTTGCAAGTCGATGATGTAGATACCGTTACGCTCTGCAAAGATAAACTCCGCCATTTTCGGATTCCATCTTCTTGTTTGGTGACCGAAATGTACTCCAGCCTCCAAAAGTTGCTTCATTGAAATTACTCCCATAATATTACCTCCTAAGGTTATACTTCCACAACCTAAGCTGCAAGAGTGCAGACCTTATGATTTGCAGGTTGTGTGTGAAGTTTGCGCAGTTGTATTTATATAAATTTCGCGCAAGTTGCATTATAACACAAGAACTCTGTAATTTCAAGAGAAAATATTACTTTTGCCATAAGAATTTGTAAGAGTACAATACAAATAGGACAGTCAAGTAAAAAAAGGATGCAGAGCCATCCCTCATCGGATAAAATAAAGTTACCACAACAATATCCACCGAGAGGAGGCTGACTCTGCATGAATAGTATAACACAAGATATGAAGTACAAGCAATCGCTAGTAAATTACGCAAAGAAGTATGGTGTGAGCAGTGCAAGCCGTAAGTATAATAAGCATCGCTCCTACATATACCGTTGGCTAAATCGTTATGACGGTAGCATCGAATCACTGGCCTGCCTCTCACGCAAGCCACACTCGCACCCTAGCCAACACACAGAATCAGAACTAAAGCTAATCCGAGACATGCACCACAGGAATCCAAAACTTGGCATGGTAGAACTATGGCATAGACTCAAAAAGCGTGGCTATGCACGCCGACCTGAAAGCCTCTTTCGAGTAATGCGTAAACTGGGGATGTTCCCCAAAAGCACGCCGAAGAAAAAATATATTCCCAAGCCATATGAATCCATGTTACGCCCAGGTCAACGGCTACAGCTTGATGTGAAGGTCGTACCCCAAAAATGTATAGCCAATCCCGAACTAAAACTTTATCAGTACACAGCCATAGACGAGTATTCTCGACTGCGGTACTTGGGCGCGTACGCTGAACAAAGTACATACTCTTCAGCCGACTTTCTAAGCAAATGCGTCAAATGGTTCAAGCGACGCGGCATAACTGTAGAGTGTGTTCAAACAGATAACTGCTTCGAGTTTACTAACCGATTTTCAAACAGCAAAAGAGACTTACCAACCCTCTTTGAAGCTACTGCTGCAAACCTAGGCATACGTCACAAACTCATAAAGCCATACACACCTCGTCATAACGGCAAGGTCGAGCGTAGCCATAGAGAAGACGTGAAACGCCTTTACAGCTCACACAGCTTCTTTTCGCTCGCCGACTTTGATGTGCAGCTAGCTGCACATCAA
>Ga0123355_10000345_pt1 | contig 60128 bp, 47 predicted proteins | sample TergutEmb28metaG_3_FD_89872 | JGI IMG/M metagenome (GOLD analysis project Ga0123355, IMG submission 89872) | Embiratermes neotenicus P1 segment gut microbial communities from Petit-Saut dam, French Guiana - Emb289 P1 | ecosystem: Host-associated > Arthropoda: Insects > Digestive system > Gut ...
TCAGTCACATCGGCATCGGCCGGTATAAATACAATTTGACTCATAGCCAAATCAACAGCGTCTGCAACAGCATATTCTACAGCTCTTTCCAAAATGTCCTCAACAAGTTGAATGGAAAGGATGTATTCAATGATGCCGCTATCTGCGATTGTGCGCAGTACACGATCCACTACGGCAGATACATCCACATCCGGAATGCTTTGGCTGGCCTGAGCAAGCGCTGAATTGAGTACTTCATTGAGCATGGCGCTGATCAAGGGTGCGGTAAAGTCAACCAATCCTTCTGCGTCTAACAACACATTACGGATTGTAGAAAGTGCCAATTCCGCTACAAAAGCTTCAAAGGCAGCCACGGTGTTGTCTATGGCGCTACCGCTGCCTAAGAACTGATCGACATGTCGCTCGACATAATTTCTAACGATGACTTCAAGATCTGCGCGGGTTGCACGGTTGGCAGATGGAGCTGCAAATGCTGGAGTTGCCATGGAAAAAAGCATGATGCAAATCACCAGGACGGCTATGAGTTTTTTTGCTATTTTACGCAAGTCAAATACCTCCCAAATTTATATTTCAAGACTCTTTTAGTCCGTGTTTGGTATTGTACATGCTCAACAAACCGATTGCAACCATTTTTTAGGCAAAAAGCAGGAGATTCAGCGTAGTATGTCTGCTCGTGGCGATTTTGATAAAGAATTATAATGGTGAGCGCGGAAAGCGCATGAAATGGCTGTTTTACATTCGGAGGTTGTACGACAAAATGTCGTACAACCTCCCTGTGGTGAATTATGCCCAAAAGAATTGATTGCTAACCGTTCACAGCGTCCCTCCAGCTTTACAGTGCCGGGACGTCTTTTTGCGTATTGAATATTGGATTTGACACCAAGAATCCAAATACCTCATCAAATCCCTCTTTTGGCTTTTCATCCGGAAAAGCTCTCAGCATAGCATCAGTACGTTCCTTAAAGCCTGCTTTGAATTCCGAATGAGTGACGATATAAATATCGCCCCTCTCAACGCCCCTTAATATTCTCTTTGCCGCTTCGGAAGCAGGGCGAAGCTGCTTACCCCACGCGCTCCTATCAACATCTCGCTGAGGCGGCGGATTTGCCTCGGTACCCAGTTGAATGCTTTCGATTTCGCCTGATGACTGACCGAGATCCGATTCAAAAGGGCCCGGTAAAAATACCGAAGCGCCTACATTTGTGCCTTGAAAATCCGATACAAGACTTTCTGTCATGGCGATGAGTGCTTGTTTTGTAATATTATATAATCCGCAATTAGGTACTGCAATGAGCGCAGCTTTTGATGCGGTGCTGACAATATAACATTCTTGCCCGGATTGGAGCATACGCGGTGCCAAAATTCTGATGCCATTGAGTGCGGCGGTAAGATTTATATTTATGGCAAGGTCTGTCTGGGCATATGAAACTTCCCAAAGCGGACCTCTTGCGCATCCTATTCCCGCATTGTTGACAAGCAGATGAATATTTCCGAATCTTGCCTCAGCGTCATCAACGGCTGTTTGATAAGCCTCTCTATCGGTAACATCCAAGGCAATTGCCATAACCGGCCAATCTTTGAGCGTCTTTGCCGCTTCATCAAGAACGTTTTGACGAATATCAGCGATAACCACACTCATGCCCTGCGCACAGCACTCCTCTGCCAGTGCCAGTCCTATACCACTTGCTCCACCGGTGATAAATGCGGTCTTACCTCTGAAGTTTTTCATAAAACCCACCGCTTTTCTTTAAGCTTTTTTGCTCTTATCAACCCAGTCCAAATCGCTTCTGGCTTTTGCAAACCCGCTGTCAGAGGTCTCAATTCTGCGCGGCCCCGGCTTTATTTCATAGCCCTCACGCTCAGACATCATTTTGCATTGTTCTTCGGACGGCGGCTGCTCAGCTTTTTCTTTCAAATATTTCATGCCGTCTGCACTGGCGTAATGCTTAAACCGCTCAAGTTCAAGCTCAACCATCCTTGGTCCGCTTGGATAAGGAACGATAAGAAACAGTCCGTTTTCTATTCCTTCTTTAAGCCATTGCGCAAGCACTCGCGGTTCCATTCCATGCTCATGGATGGATGCCAAAAACTCCTGAGTTTTTTCATTTACATTATATCCTGTGTTTTGCAGGTGTTCAGGACGGTTTAGAGCTGTTTCGTATATTTTTGACTTAATATTTGCCGGAGTCAGTGCCGATACTTCGATTCCATAAGGCTTCAGCGCGTGATAGTAGCTTTCAAGCAAGTTTAGTACGGCTGCTTTAGCAGCCGTATACGGTGCAACCATCGCTGCTGCGGTAAATGCACCCCATGAAACGGTAGCGGTAATATGCCCGCCTTTTCCGGCTTTTATCATGCGCGGCACAAATGTTACCAGTCCATTAACCACGCCACCGAAACAAACACCGACTACCCAGTCATAGTCATCATATGTTGAAGCCTCGGCAGGCCCGAAAACATTTACACCTGCGGTCATAACCAGAAGATCAGGCGGAGCGCCAAAAACCTTTTCCACCTCATCCGCTGCGGCTGCGGTGGCTTCGCGGTCGGTGACATCAAGTTTTATGGCATGAACTGCCGCGCCCTTTCCATTAAAATACTCCATGGCCTCATCCAAATGATCCTGCCTAATGTCAGCTATAACCACTTTCATTCCGGCTTCGGAAAAAATCTGTGCCTGCCCAAATCCGGCACCGGACGCACCCCCGGTGATAAACGCAATTTTTCCTGCAAAATCTTTCATTTCTTTCTCCTCTATATTTTATTATTTCTCTACAATGTTTTTATACCCGGACAGCAGTTTCTCCGGAGCTTGCTTTGTTATCTCATCAACTGTCCATGGTTGCGAACTTTCCATCACTTCCACAATGGCCGGATTGCTGTAACGCATGATTCTACCTCCGAATGTCATAAATACAGCGCCATTTATGTGCTTTGCGTTATCTGAGGCAAGATAGGGTATAAACGCCGCAAACAGCTCCGGCGGTTCCGTGCCGTCATAAGAGAGAATCGGCACGCCACTCTTTGTGGACGTCTCATCTTTTTGCACAACTTTATCAAACAGTTCCATATCTACCGAGGCTCTGGTTTTTGCAGCCGGAGCAAACACATTAGATGTAATCCCATCTTCAAAAAGCTCACAAGCAAGACCCCAGGTAAGCCCATGAACACCTGCATTTGCTGCACAATACTCCGCCTGACGAATCGGTCCGCCCATAAATGCCGGAGAAGAACAGTTTATTATGCGTCCCCACTTATTTTTCCTCATATACGGTACACTATGACGGATTATGTTGAAATAGCCTTTTGGTTTTACTCCTGTTACCTTGTCCCAAAGTTCTTCCGTGATTTTCTCAATGGGTGCAAACCCAAATGCTCCCGCAACATTAACTACGATATCCACACTGCCATATGTATCAGCCGCAAAATCTACTATTTTCTTCGCCTCATCAAAGTCCGTAATATCTCCGAAACAAGCCGTGGCCTCTCCTCCTGCGGCATTTATTGCCGCAGCGGTGGTCTCTGCATCTCCTGTGTATTTCTCAATCTCAGTGTTATACCACTCCAGTTGCTCTCGGCTCAAGCGGGACAGCCTGTCCTTATCCAATTGATTTGCTACATTTTTAACGACAGGGCCTCTATTGTTGGTTACAACTTTTGCACCATTTTCAGCCAGTGATATGGCAATCGCACGCCCTATTCCTTGTCCGGAGCCTGTTACAAGCGCAACTTTACCTTCTAAAACTTTAGTCATATTAAATCTCCTCATAAAATAAAAACTACTTGGCGTTTGCGAAACGCCTTATCATATTTGCAAGTGAGGTTGCACTCCTGCCTTAACTATGATACCCTTGCAGATGTACAGTAAGCAGTCAAGTCAGAAAGGAAAATCGCAGATTGAATGATGACATAACGGAAGCAAACAGCAAAGCGCTCATGTTAGTAATCTTACTCATCGCCTTGATTCAAATGCCGCAAGTTGCGGTTATGCCCGCAATAGAAAGGATTTCCACGGAAATCTTTCCCGATAGATCTCTGCAACATATTCAAACCTTGATGGCGCTCATCAGTCTTACCTCTATTGCCGCCGGAATTGCAGGAGCTATAATAATCAGGCATGGTTTAGCATCTAAGAAGTTTGTTACTATTTTGGGTGTAGGCTGTCTTGCCTCAGTAGGCATTTTCGCCTTTTTCTTAAACACAATGCTCTGGCATATCGGACTGCTCAACATCCTGATAGGTGCCGGAATGGGCTTTTGTATCCCGAATCATCAAAGTATATTGTTTGACAATTTTGATGAGGAAAACCGACAGCTTCTCTCAGGCTTAAATTCCACATTTTTGTGCGCCGGCGGCGTGCTTATGAGTACAGTGGGCGGGCTTTTGATAACCAGAATTTGGTTCGGCGGGTATTTGATGACATTAATTGCGATACCTGTCGCCATAGTCAGCATTATGTTCATCCCGCGAGACAAAAAAGTCCAGACAAGCGATGCGGGAAATCGTACCAAACTTCCCCAAAAAGTATTCTTCTACGCCTTTTTGATTTTTCTGTTTGCAGTAATGTTTGGTGTGGGCGGTATGAATATATCAACGCACATCGCAAACGCCGAGATAGGCGATGCGGCAATTGCCGGAACAGCAAATGCAATGCCGATGTTGGGCGGCATCTTTATGGGACTCTTGTTTGTAAAAGTCTCAACCAAACTTGGTGACAATCTTCTTCCTTTGGCCTTTGTATTTCTTTTTATCGGCTTTTCAGTTTTGAATCTGTTTCATACATCACTGATTATGACTTTTATTGCAATGTTTATGCTGGGGCTGGGGCTTACTATGTTTATGCCCAGATGTTTGTTTAATATTTCAAATATAACCAATCCATCAAACTCATCCACCGCTACAATGCTGGTATTGAGTATTGCTCCGGGCAGCGGAGGTTTTCTGTCACCGATTATAATGACTAATCTAACCGTTGCTCTGGGTGGAGACTCAACGCGGTTCCGCTATCAATTTACGGCGTTTATTTGTCTGCTGATTGCGGCACTCATCTACATATATCTCAGACGCACTTCCAGCACCGCTAAATCCAAATAGGTACACACTCCAAATGATTGGACTATACTTGCGGTGCAGTTTTTCGCTTGGATGTTCTTTCTTTTATCAGCTCCGCTGCAATGCTGATAGCTATTTCCTCGGGTGTCTGAGCATCTATCGGAATGCCAATCGGCGAGCAAACCCTGTCGAGGTCTGCCTGAGTATATCCTTTTTCCAGAAGCTTTTTGTAAATGCTTTCTCTCTTTTTGCTGCTGCCAATCATGCCTATATATCCGGCATTCGTTTTCAGTGCCGATTCCAGTACAAGCTGATCATGAACATGCCCTCTGGTAACGATAACGATATAGCTATGTGCTCCCCACTCATAATCAGCAAATGACAAATCCATAGATTGAGGCACAACAATTTCATCAGCCAAGGGAAACCGTGAGGAATTTGCAAATTCCTCACGGTCATCTATTATAGCCGTTCTAAACTCCAAAGCTGAGAGTACAGGCGCAAGTGCCATCCCACAGTGACCCGCGCCAAAAATATACACAGTGCCATCTGCATCGGCTCCGGACTTTATTGTTGCGTCAAGAGCCTCAAAGTGCTCAAGATTGGAGCGCACTTCGGCATCAACATAGTCGAGCCTAACCGTCGCACTGCCCCCGCAAATCATCCCGGCCGCAACTGCATCACTGCCGTCAAGTACAATATTAATAGTTTGCCCATTGCGTGCCTCAAAAACCTGTGGCGCAAGTCTGATAACTCCTGCCTCAAGGGAACCTCCACCAACAGTTCCTCGGATGCTTCCATCGGCGAGCCAAAGCATACAGGCACCTGACTCACGAGGAACAGAACCGCTGCTTGCAAGTATTGTCACCTGCACAAAACTTTCTCCCGATTTTAGTAAACGTATGGCTTCGGCACATATCCTTTTCAACTTATTGCCTCCAAAAGGTTTCTAGTGTAGCGCATTTTAAATAGCTGGACTTTAATTGTGGCAGTTTTCTCGCTTGCCACCAGCTTAAGCTACCGACAGGCGATAGGATTCGACTCCGGTTAGCTTATTAACCAAACAGAATTTGCAGCGGAAGCCTCTGGATATCATTTTTGTTTATTCCGAATTTTTCCGCGCTAAAGTTGTCTACCTCTTCTATCAATGCCTGATAAGTGCCCTTATAAAGCGAACCCGGCCCACCCTGAGTTATGCATGGGATATAATATTTGTCGCCGCAAGCTTCACAAAGTCTCCGGACAACCTTCCGGGCATCTTCCTGAGTCCAGCCGGTAAAGTCAACTGATTTATTGTCCAAACCACCCATGAAAGTAATCTGTCCACCATACTTTTTGACAAGCTCCGGAATGTTATTCGACTCCATACAACCTTGCCACACATCAATACCCATTTCAATCATGTATGGAACAAGATTTGCCGAGTAGCTATCATTGTGATGGAAAATAAATTCAACACCATTGTCTTTGTAGTATTTGTAAATCTTTTTGTAAGGCTCTACAAAAAACTCAGCAAACATTTCAGGTCTTAAAAACGAACTTATTTCACTGCCCCAGTCATCATGATGGAATATTGCATCGGGCTTTAAGTGCTTGCAAATTCCCTCTGCAAGCTCAAGCTCCCATTCCATAAGATAGTTAATCATATCATGCATTTCGTCGGGATTAGTCAGGTAGTAAGTCAATGCATTTGTGATTTCACAAAGATGGTGTGTCTGCTCGAAAAGACCCGGAGCAACAAAAGCTGCCTTATATGTTTGCGTTCCGTCAATGGCATCATATTGCTCTTTGAATGTACCCCATTGCTCATCGGTAAACTTCAGCGGAGGCGCTTTGACATAGTCTCGCCACTTTTCAATATCTTTAACCACAATCTTATCGGGTGTATGAAGAGGGAATGGCCCCGGTGTATGCGCAGGATAGGAGTTTGTTACACCCCATGCATTGACCACATCCGGCCCGCCTTTTTCAACCATTTTGCTGCCGAAAGCCAGATATGGGTGAAATAACAACTGGATAGCCTCAAATTGGTTTACAAACCGGTCAGGTGTTCCTCCAAGGATACATTGTCTCATATTTTCTTTTGCTGTAAGCATATTTTTCCTCCGAATAAATTAAAATTAAACTACTCCGCTATGCAAGCTCTAAAAGTGCCCGCTTTATCAGAGTCTTTAGAATCTGGACTTTATACTTTGTTGATTCAAACGGAGTTGCATCACGCACTGCTGCTTCCCCAACTTGTCCCGCAAGCTTTTCATCCAGCGTCTTTCCGCGCAAAACCTGCTCTGCCTCCATTGCTCTGAGTGGATGCGGTGCGACTGCACCAAGGCTTATCCTGGGCTCTGAGCCGGTTACAATGGCAAAGTTTATGATAGGAAAGTCAATCGACTTACGCAGCGCCATTTTTTTAAAAACGCTTTTTGCTCCGTCCGGGAGCGCAGGTATTATTATTTCAGTTATTATTTCATCAAACCCAAGTGTTGTGCTTGTCATTACTCCTGCATTAAAAAAGTCCTCGGCATTTATTGTGCGCTCATGAGTCACAATTTGCGCATTTAATGCAATTAGTGCAGGTGCTATATCGGATGGACTCACAGCATAACAACCGCAGTTGAGGCAACGTTTGGCTTCCTTTTCCGCCTCCTGAACGCCCGGAGTCTGGGAATCCTCTGTTTCAAGTGTCCGCTTATTGATATCAAGCTCCCGAAGTTTAAGGGAGGTTGTACATGTTATACCGTTTGCATCTACTGTTACGGACGCACATCCGCCCGGATTATCTTGCTGCGTAGAAATTCCAAGGTGCAGACAAAGTCCGTCCGCAGCTTTTTTTCCATTGCTCACTGCCGATACAACGGTGGCAGGCCCTGTTGTTGCGTCTCCCGCTGCGAAAACACCGGGTCTTGATGTCCTTTGTGAGTCCGCATCTACATCAATCAAACCCCGTTCATTGAGTTGAAGATGATACTTATCTCCTAAAAATGACAAGTCTACGCGCTGTCCTATGGCTAAAAGAATATTCTGTGCGCTTACTACCAACTGTTCATTTTCGTCATATTGGGGGTTAAACGTTCCATCGTCACCAACCACCGAGACACACCGCTTGAGTTCCATGCCATTTAATACGCCATTGTTTTCAATGACCTTTGACGGCCCCCAAGATGGCATTATGACAATCCCCTCTGCTTCAGCACGCGCTATTTCCTCTGAGCTTGCCGGCATACGTTCCCGTGGCTCTACACATGCCAAAGTAACTTTTCTCGCACCCAGACGTTTTGCCGTGACCGCAACATCCATTGCCACGTTGCCTCCGCCAACTACGAGAACTTCTTCGCCCACCTTGCCGTCCATCCACTTGCGAACCTCTACCAAGAAATCCAAACCAAAAACAGTCAGCTCTTCTCCGGAGATCCCCACAATAGGTCTCTTCCACGCTCCTGTTGCGTAGCAAACACCGTCATATTCCTTTTCCAGCTTTTCCGGAGTAATTCCATTGGCAAAATCGTGTCCGAGAACAAACTCAATGCCCATATTCTCGAGTATGGATATAATTTTCTCTACGATGTCTTTAGGAAGCCTATATGCCGGAATCGCATATCTGAGCATTCCTCCTGCACAATCCATGCGCTCATAAACTGTTACCTTGTTTCCGGCACGGCGCAGGAAATATGCGGCGGTCAGTCCGGCAGGCCCTGAGCCCACTACAGCAACTGATTTGTTTGTTTCCTTTGTGGGTTTTTTATAGAATTTGTCGCTGTTTTCAAGTATATAATCCCCAAGTGCACGTTCCACGCCTCCGGTGAGTACGCCCTCGTCAGTCTGGTGACGGTTGCAAGCGGATTGACAGAAATGAGCACAGACTCGCCCGGTAATCATTGGGAAAGGGTGGGCGCTTAGAAATATCTCGGCGGCCTTATCCCAATTGTCTTTTCTGATTTCCTCAAGATATGCAGGAATGTTTGTTCCCGCAGGACATTGCGACATACATGGCGTGTCTGCACATCGGCTTCCGCCAAAGATTGAATGATATCGGTTGTCGCCTAAAATGGCAAAACATTCTTCACCGCCTTTTCTGATACAATTAAAGCGGTTATCCGCTTTCCTAAAATACCAACAGCGCGGAAGTTGTGCCAAGTTTCCCCCTATTGTCGCCATATTCCTGATATGCGGAGTTGCGACACTTCCGGCAGCCTGAGAAAGTGCGGAGTATTTTTCTTTTATTACCGGATGTTCTGATATGGCAGAGAGTTTTGTCAGCGAGCCTATTCTCAACAGGCTCTGCTCCTGCTTGACATAATCAAGGTTTTTGATTGCTTTAAGGTTTACGACTTTATCAGGATAGATTGGAAGCAGGTTATCTTTAAGCGTTCCTAAAAGGTCGGTACCTCCCGCAATTGCCTTAGCGTTACCGCTTGATAACTGAACCGATGCCTCATGCACGGTTTGAGCATTGGCATGACTAAAAGGTCTCATCAGGCGGCTCCTCCTTTAGCTTGACTGTCTTCTGCAATTTTTAACGCCGCCTCGACAATTGCTGTGGCATGACGAGGATATGTTCCGCAAATACAAATATTCCCCGCCAGAGCTTCATTACATTCTTCTATAGTGGGATTTGGATTCCGGTCGAGAAGAGCCTTTGCGGTTACCAGAAAGCCTGGTGTGCAGTACCCGCATTGCATAGCATCCCATCTGCAATAAGCATCAACGAGAGGCTTCCACGTTGCATCAGCGGCAATACCCTCAACGGTCAGGATATCTTTACCATGACATTCTACAACTAAAGTGGTACATGAGAGCGCCGGACTGCCGTCTATGATGACCGTGCATGAGCCGCAGACACCTTTGTCACACATATGCTTAGCGCCGGTGAGACCCAGCTTAAACTGCAACGCGCGTTGCAAGCTCCAATGCTGAGGCACCAAAAGCTCGGTGTGCCTGCCGTTTAGAGTCAGTGCGACCATCATGGGAGGAATGTCTTCCTGATGACACTCATCATAATGTCTGCGCAAGCTATCGTAGCTTGCTGATGCTTTCTTGCAAATTGGACAGCGAAATTCCTCAACTACGTCGGGAATAGCATCTATAAGACCCCGCGCTGCCGCTCTTGTTGACTCTTGTGTATACATACATGCGCCCTCTTCATTATATTTATAAATCTTACTTTTTCAGTTTTGGGTCAAATGCATCACGAAGTCCGTCTCCAAGCAAGTTAAATGCCATAACAGTCAGCATGATAAACAAACCCGGGAAAATGGTAAGCCACGGAGCTGTTCGCAACCACTCTCTGCCCGTTGATACCAGTGCCCCCCACTCGGGATTTGGAACCGGGATACCAAAGCCAAGAAATGACAGCCCGGCAGAGATAAGGATTGCCATACCTAAGCTTGCTGTAAATGTAATCATTATCGGAGCAAGACCATTAGGCAATACCTGTGTATAGAGTATTCTAAAGTTAGACAATCCGATTGCCTTTGCTGCCTCCACAAACTCATTGCCCTTTAAGGTGAGTATGGAAGCTCTTGATATTCGGATAAATACCGGTATTGCCGACACTCCAATCGCAATGATCAAGTTCGGAACAGAGCGTCCCAGCGTTGTTATTATGACCATGCCCAAGAGTATTCCGGGTATCGAAGCCAGAGCATCAGAGAATCTCATAATGATTTCATCTGCTACACTTCCCTCAAAAAACGCAGATATTGAACCTAGGAAAACGCCTCCAAGTGCTGCAATTGCTGTAGCACCAATACCTATCGGCAAGGAAAATCTCGTAGCATATACAACCCTGTAAAACAAATTACGACCCATGTGGTCAGACCCGAATAAAAACTCAAAACTAGGCGGTGAGTTTCGGTATGCAACATTAGTGCTTGTAACCATGTCAAATGGCATACGCAAAGCGACCACGAATAGTATTAACATAACAGCCAGAATGATCATTCCGGTCAAGGCACCCGGATTTTTCAACAAATGGCGGAATACTTCGGCTCCGCGGCTGCGTTTCTTATGCTTTTTGATGACAGAGCCAACAGTGTCGGCTGTGTAGGATTGTTCGTGTACAAAGTCTGCCGCTGTCCGCGTCGCAAAGGAAACAAAGTGTTCCTCTGTTTTCTTTATCGGTTGCGCAAACGCTTCCGTAGCGGTGTGCGCTTGCTCAGCTTTAGTGGGTGTGTCAGATAGCCGCTCCGTCATAATCGGTTCCGATGCTTTTACCGCGCTTGTATTAGCTTCCGGAACGCTTTGAGCTGCCGCGATTGCTACAGCCTCCGCTTTTTTCTTTTTTCTTCCGGATTTTGTATATTGAGCTCTGATTCTAGGGTCAATAAATGCATAAGCAAGGTCAACCATAAGCAATATCAGAACATATAAAACAGTCGTTAATATAACAGCGCCCGTCGTAGATGTAACATCGCGAGCTGCAACGGATTCTACAATAAAACGACCTACGCCGGGCCAAGCAAAAACAGCTTCAATAACAGCAGTTCCCGAAACTGCGATTGCCACACTCACGCCGACAGTTGTTACAATCGGAATAAGTGCGTTGCCCAGAGCATGTTTTCTGATTACGGCATGCTCAGATACGCCTTTTGCTCGCGCTGTGCGCAGATAATCGGCCTTTAACACTTCAAGCATACTGGAGCGGGTCTGTCTGGTACATGCCGCCAAGAGTGTCATTGAGGCAACTACTGCGGGAAGTACAACACTGCGTAACCCATGATTGAATCCGCCTGCCGGAAACCATCCGAGAACATCCGAAAATAATAGCATCATCAACACACCGAGCCAAAATCCTGGCATGGACATACCAATCATTGTAAAACCGGTAGTTATATTATCCGAAACTTTACCCGAACGTCTTGCGGCAAATATGCCCAAGGGTATGGCTATGGAAACGCCTATTATAACTGTAAAGAATGCCAAAATAAGTGTGTTCGGAAGTCTTGTTATAAAGTTTTCCCAAACACTTATTCCGCTGAAATCGCCCACGCCCAAGTCACCTTGAACTAAGCGGAACATATATCTGCCATATCTCACTAAGAGGGGGTCATCCAGACCCATCTCGGCCCTGAGTGCGGCTATTTCTTCCATGGACATGTTACCTAAATCTAAGCCTGAAATAGCATCCCCGGGCGCTAAATCCATAAGGGTGAACACGATGAAAGAAACCAGGATAATGACAGGAATAAGCAGCAAGAGTCTTCTCAAAATATAGCGAATCAAGGTTTATCCTCCTAGATTAACCAACATAACACAAAGCATAGTTTTGCTTGCGTTTTCCCATACACAGCGACCGAGGCGTAAGGCCTCATGCCGCTGTGTAATTGGGTTATATTTATTACTTTACGATGTATCCGTGCGTTACGTTTATGGTCTGAGTGACTCAGGGGTGTCATTGAGATCCCAGAATATGCCCCTAAGGTGGTAGCGGAATGTATCGCCCCATAGGTGCAGGCCACCGATACCATTAACTGTTGTGATTCCCAAAGTGCCATGCCAAAGCGACAACGCTGTTACATCTTCCCAGAAGAACTCTTGGATATCATAGGCTATTTGTCTTTGAATATCAACATTAGGCTCCGATGCCAAGGCACGGATTAATTCGTTGAGATGTTCATTGTTTACATTCAGTCTGTTGTTACCAACGCCGGGATAGAATACACCTGTCATAGAACCTACAGCCGATGGGCCGAAGCCAAGTGCGAACAGAAGCATTTGACGTTCTGAGTCAGTGCTATACAGAAACGCGCTAACCAGACCCGGAATATCCATAACTTCAACTCTAATGTTGATTCCAACGTCTGCAAGCTGCGCTTGAATCATTTCTGCGGCTCTGATTTGTGTCGGACCCGCTGTAGCAATCTCAAGTTCCTCGCCATTATATACCGACATCGCCAGATATTCTCTTGCGCGGTCTTGGTTAAATTCCCAAGCCGGAATGTCATTTCTGCGGTAAGGTGTACGCAGTCCCCACAGTGTGCCATCCCAAAGCGGCACTGCCCAGTTGCCATTTGCAACCATTGCAATGTCAGGAAGATACAGCGCATGAGCAACAGCTCTTCTGAAATAGTGGTCTCTCATGATGTCATCACCCTGAGAATTAAATCCAAGCGGCACAGGGAATGCAAGGAGGTCTTCGATGACTGTAAAGTCGTCCATAGCAACAAATCTGTCAAGTTCATCAGCAGATAGCTCGAAGCTCACTTGCATATCACCGGCTTGCAGCATAACCGCACGTGCAGCAATTTCCGGAATCGCCCAGAAAGTTATGCTGCGTGTAGGTGCCGGCTCACCCCAGAAATCGTCAAATCTTTCGAGTGTGATAGACTCTGTTGATATAAAGTCAGTGACTCTGAATGGGCCTGTTCCGACCGCTGCCCACATGGGATTGTCAGGATCTTCTCTGTATGATCTTTCGTTGAGAATCGGAGTCGCCCAATGTGAGACCATGAACAAGAAGTCAACGTCCGGTGCCTCAAGAGTCATTTCGATGGTGTATCTATCAATCGCTACAACTTCTTCAACCACACGCCATCTCGCAAACGCAGTTCCGGCAGGGTTTTCTTTTGCTATATTGATTGTAAATAAAACGCACTCTGAGGTGAATTCATCGCCATTATGCCAAACAACGCCTTCACGCAGGTTGAATCTGATGGTCTGGAAGTCGTCAGTTTCCCAGCTAACGGCCAAACCCGGAACATAGTCGCCCGGCCCCATTATCTCAACAAGCCTGTCATGCACAAGATTGTACACCCAAGCTGTCGGAACTGTGCCGCCTGCGGGAAGGTTCGGGTTTACTACTGTAACGGTAGATGTGTCTTTGATGATGTTTATGTGCTCCGCAAGATTTGCACCTTCTTCTGGACCTGTTGCTTCAACAGTTAGTCCCGCATCGCCTCCGGCGGCGGGAGGGGGGGTGGGAGTTGCGGGTGTTTGAGCCTGTGTGTCTCCCGGTGCCGGAGCTTCCGGGGTGCTGCACGCTGCAACAAGCGCAAGGGCCATTACGCACACCAATACTAAACTTATTACTTTCTTCATTCATGTTCCTCCAAATTAAACTTATTGTTAATGAACAATGGCAGTATTATATACACTACCTACAAACCAGTCAATACAATTGTTAACAAATTATGCAGAATTGTCAAATATTATTAGCAAAGTATTAGCATATCATTACGCAGTTATAAAATAAAATTGTTGAAAAACCTTTTAAATCAACATATAATAGGCGTCAAATAGGCATCAAGATTAAATAAATAATTTAAGGGAAAGGAAAAAATCTCAATGGGATCAAAATTTACTCATGTATTCGAGCCAATAACAATAAGAGGTGTTGATTTTAAGAATCGAATCTGCTTGGCTCCCCCTTCACCTAATCTTGCCAGCGAAGAGGGTTATGTGACCAAGGATTTTGTAAACTTCTTTCGTATGTTCGCAAGAGGAGGAGCCTGTACACTTTTCGTTGGCAACTGCTCTATAGATATCACCGAGTGCAAAGACGAAGCATATCAGCTTAACCTGATCAGCGATAATGGAATTTTGCCCCTGACTTGGTATGCCGATATGGCAAAGGAATACAGTTGTCATGCATCATTGGAAATTAATCACAATGGTGAAAACAGTGCGCCGGAAGATGTTGGGGCAGAAAACCGCTACTCATCATCTTCGTTCATTTCAGCAACCGAAGCCAATCGTGCCAAGCGGCTTGGCCGCGACCCCATCCCCTGTAAAGAGATGACGCATGAAAAAATTAAAGAGACCGTGGAAAAATACGCGATGGCAGCCTATCGTATGAAACGCGCAGGTATGGATATTGTGATGGTTCACGGCGGTCATGGCAATCTTATATCTCAGTTTATGAGCCCGATGTACAACAAGCGCACCGATGAGTATGGCGGAAGTACGGAAAACCGTGCGCGTTTTGCTATTGAGGTTTGCAAGAGCATCCGTGAAAAATGTGGCGAAAACTTTGTTATTGAGATGCGAATCTCAGGTGATGAAATAGCTCCTGAGGGTATGCGCGTCGAAGAAACCATTGAAATGCTGGGTTATCTAAAGCCATATATAGACATTGCTCATGTATCCGCAGGCATTCACAGTGATTTTGATATGAAGTATTACCGCAATTGGTGTCAGAACTTCATGATGCCTCGTGGGTTTAATGTTCATTATGCTGAGAAAATCAAAAAAGCTCATCCCGATCTTCTGGTTAACACAGTCGGCTCTATTACAAGCTTAGAGCTTGCGGAAGAAATTATTTCCAGCGGTAAAGCCGACTTTGTATCTATGATGAGACCTCTGCTCGCAGATCCTGACATGCCCAGAAAGTATGCCAATAACAAGCCGGAGGACAGACGCCCATGTTTACGCTGTGATGCTTGCACAGGCCACCTGTTTATCCCTAAGCCGCAGTATTGTGCGGTAAATCCTATGGCATTTTTCAGCAGAGATTTAACAGATGGTATCGTTCCAAAAGCTCCTGTGAAAAAGAAAGTTGCCGTCGTGGGCGGTGGCCCTGCCGGCATTACAGCACTTACTACGTTGGTAGACCGTGGCCATGATGTAACATTGTATGAGCAATCCGGTGCGCTTGGCGGCAATGTCATAGGTGCCGCAGTTCCTCCATTTAAGCTTGACTGTCAGGATTACCTGAAATGGTTGGTTGCGCAACCGGGGAAAACAAATGCAAAGGTTTTGCTCAATACAGAGGCGACAAAGGAACTTTTGGATAAAGAAAACTATGATGCACTCATTATCGCAGTCGGTGCAGATCCGGTATTCCCGGATGTTCTCGGCGTTAACAAGCCTCATGTCAGTTGGGCTCCCGATGCCGAATGCGGCAAAGCCCCTGTCGGCAACGACATTGTTGTTGTCGGTGCCGGTTCAGTGGGTCTTGAAGCAGCGATTGAGTTTAAGCGTGAGGGCAAAAATGTCACTGTAATTGAGCTTTTGGAAGAAGGCCCTGCAATGATGGCGCTTTTCAAAAGCGCGAAAATGGTCGCGCGTGAATTTCCGACTATTCTCGCCAATGAAAAAGTCCCGGTTAAGTATGGTTATGAACTTACTGAGATAAAAGATGATAAGGTTGTTTGCCGAATGCTTGCAACCGGGGAGACGGTTGAGATTCCCTGCGACACAGTCCTTATAGCTATAGGCATGAAATCCAGAATTAAAGCCGCTCATGCACTGCGCCGTTGCGCACCTGAGACCGAGGTTCATATTGTCGGTGACGCTGTTGAAGTCGGCAACATTTACGATGCTGTACACACAGGATTCCAAGCGGCACTGCATTTGTAAAATCGTTACAAACATTGAAGTCCGCAAATGCTCAAAATGAGCACATGCGGACTTCTCGCAATGCAATATTTAACACACCACTATGCTTTGCCTAACGCCTTGAGTATTTTGTCGGGTGTCGCCGGAGGGTCTACCCAAACTCCTATAGCATTGTGAATCGCAATAACTACCATGTGAGTATTTGCCAGTGAATGACTTATACCTGACGCACCATAAGCGGCGTTACCCGCACGCGTCTCAAGAAAATGCCTATCCACACGCGGAACATCAAGGGTTGTCGGTTTTTTGTAGTCAATCATGTTGTTATTGAGCCGTACCCCGGTGCGCTCATCATATACAATATCTTCAAGAAGTTGGCAACCTTGGCTAAAGAACATAACCTGGTCTATCTGGCTTTCAAGCGAAGTAGGCCGTAAAACCTTGCCCGGGTCGGCGACAACACCAAAGCGAAGCACTTCGACCTCACCTGTCTCAGCGTCCACAGCAACTTCACAATAAGCAGTGTTCATTGTATCAAGCAGCTTACCCAACCCTACACTCCAAAGAGCCGCAGGAGGCCTGCCGGCATATGTGGCGACAAGATGTTGCAACGCCGCAACCTGAAGCGGTCTCTTTATGGAGGGGTCTTTTTTAACAATGACATGCCCGTTAACAATATCCAGCTCCTCGGCTTTATAACCCTCAAGCGGATTTGGTCCCAAAGGTGCTTTCGGCCCTTTCATAGCCGGTGGCGGTGGGTATTGTGCTTCATAAGCGGCGGCTTCCAAAATCTGTTGTTTAAGCCTTGCTGCACATTCTTTCATGCACCAAGCCGATGCGGTCGTGCCGTCAGAACCTCCACCCACAGGCGTAAATGTTTCACGATAGTCATATTCTACGATAACATCATCATAATCAATACCCAACTCCTCGGCAACAACCATGGCGTTACACTCTACGGCAAATATCCCTGTTACAGGCCCTTGGGTTGGCATGACAATCTTGCCAAACCTATATTCAAGCTTGCAGTAGTAACTTGTAAACGCATGTCGCGGGCACATCTGATATCTAAATGATGCGCCATGATACCTGCCGTCCGGCAGTTTTTTTGTTCCCGACTTATGCCAATTCCAGTTCATAAGCTTCTTGCCCTCATCCAGGCAAGCCTCGAAACTCGGAACAGGCCTTTCATCTTCCTGAGAATCAGGGCCATGAAGATTTAACTTTGCAATATCAATCGGGTCTTTGCCCAGCTTTTCGGCAATCAGATATATCGCCATTGTGCCGGAGTCCCAATTAAATGGGCAGTGCTGTCCGCTTAAATGCATTTTGCCGCGGTTTGAATCAACTATTTCCATATATTGCCTGATATTCAAACATTTCATGGTATAGTACGGGCCGTACCCTTGGTCATTCGCGGTACCGAAGCTGGCATTACCGTCAGTTCCTCCATCCGCTATCGAGTAATCGTCGATTGCTGTGATAAGACCGTCGTTGGTAAAGCCCACTTTCATGTGCATATAGCGCTGATTCATAAGGAAGTCAAATGTTTCTTCACGAGTGTTTGCGCATCGGACAGGTCTGCCGGTGCGGCGCGCAAGGAGCGGAGTTATTTCTTGCGCACGGCGCATACCCCAGTCGCAATATTTACCACCCTGGAAAATACCCTCCTGTACGGTTTTTTCCACCGGAACCTCGTATAATGCGCTTATGAGTTCTCTCCTTTGAACTGCGCCCTCAATGTGCAAACTGTCACCCTCGGTTGCATAAGGATCCTTAAACCACCAAGCCACCGAAGCCGGTGGATTCGGAATATGGGAGGCAAAAGAGGGAAGCGTCAGGGAGTATTCGATTATGTTTTCAGCTTCTTCCAGCGCCTTATCCACATCTCCTTGAACCGTAATGGCTTTTGAAACATTACCAACTTTTGGCTCATCTACAAGTCTTGCAAATGGGTCTTTTGCATGATAGATTTCGTCTTTCGGACGCGCAAGAGGACTCTCTGCTTTTAATCCCTCAAGTATGTTTACCACAGGAGGCATTATCTCCCACTCAACATCAAGCAAAGATAGTGCCTGCGCACAAATATCCTCATCCTCCGCTACGACAATTACGCCTACCTCTACGCCTTCTTGGTCGGCATAATTATCAAGCCATCGACGCCGCGGCCCACCCGGAGATGCATAAAAGCTTACTTTGAAGAAGTCTTTGAGGTCATCATCCTCCCATGTAACGATGTCCGCAACGCCCGGCAAATTCTTTGCTTTTGTGGTATCCACTTTTATAACTCTTGCATTTGCATATGGGCTTCTCAAAAACTTAGCATGAAGCATGTTGGGAACAACATAGTCTATACCAAATTTCGCGATGCCGGTTGCTAATGCATAGGACACTTTTCCGGGCAAATTAGGCTTGCCTACTACTCTAAAATTCTCTCTTTGTCCATTTACGCCTATAAGATCAGCCATATTTGCGCCTCCCTTTATATGTCATTATGATGACAGCATCATTGCATTTTAAAGATACTTTATCACCATACATACTTTTTGTCACGCTTTGTTTTGCGCACTATGAATAAGTCCCATTTGGCTCAGTACAGTATTTGCAGTTGACGTACATTATGTAACATGTTAGATTGTTTAAGTAAACTCAGCGTCAACAGCTTTCAAAAATATTGTTTTAAGGAGCACTAACATGGATTTGCCAAAATTCTTTTCTATCATGAACGATGAAACCCCTACAATATTCAAAGGATTTTTTGACATGGCAGGAGCCATCCAAAAAGACGGCGGTCTTGACGAAAAAACTTTCCAGCTCATTTACATAGCGATAAAAGCTTCCCAAGGTACTGATGGATTAGGCTCGGTTGTTGCACATACCGCTATGGCAAAAAAGGCAGGAGCAACTCGTGAGGAAATCCGGGGTGCAGTTCTTGTCTCCCTGATGACTGATGGGCTTACCGGTGTCAGCTCCTGTTTAGAAGCCGCGCTTGATGCATATGACAACGCATAGAAATCTGCGGCAATAATTTACCATATACCGAATCGCCCACACCTCAAAAACACCTTGACAGTCGTGATTGCGACATGCTATAGTCTATTTTCCAGAATTTATGTTAACAAAACTGAATATTGATGAAATGATGGTGCGCACAACCTTGTGCGATAATAGGAAATCAGGTGAGAACCCTGAGCAGTCCTGCTGCCGTATTGACAAGCTGCGCCTCTCCGCCCGATTCAGACGGGCAACCATTGGGTGCTTTTTGCCACCCGAGAAGGTGAGTTCTTGCGTTTTAAGTCTAAGCCGGAAAGCCTGCCTAATTTCAACGGCACTATGCCGTTGCTGTAGCGACTCCACAGAGTATGGGGCGGTATAGTTATTGTAGGTACGGCCTATTTGATATGAGCGGACACGTGGTCTATCAATTGGTATGCTTGCGTTATTATAGACTTACAATATATTATCCCGATTCATGGCGAGAAGAGGTGTCGCTAATGGATTGGGATTTTTGTTTTATGAAAGAGAGACATACCAATGTATAAAAAGAGAAACATTGCAATACTACTACTGACTCTGCTGATTGCGGTGGTTGGGCTATCGGCCTGTGCCGGAGAACCCGCATTGCCGACTGTGGGAGAAACCTCGTCGGCGCAAGAGCAGCACCCGACAGAAGAAGCACCGGAACAGAATCCGACCATCGCAGCGATTACGCACGATAGAGAGGGATATCCAATCACTCTGCCGGAGGAAATAAACACGATTATATCTATCGGCCCAGCCTATACAGAGCTTCTTGTGGCATTGGGCTTCGGCGATCAGATTATTGCTACGGATATCCACTCAGAGGGAATCGAAGGGATACAGCCCGAAATTGCGGTGCTAAATATGATGTCACTGGATGCGGAGTTTATTATCAACTTGCAGCCGGATATTATTTTCATAACTGGCCTTACAAGACAGGGCGGAGAAGACGACCCACTTCGCATAGTCTCTGACACCGGAATTGCTGTGATTTACGTGCCGTCCAGCGCCACCATTTCGGATATTATCGAGGATATACGATTTGTGACGGCAGTGATGGATGTGCGGGCTGTCGGTGATGAGATTATAGCCGGTATGCAGACAGAAATCGACAATATAAGGCAGATAGCAGAAAGCATAACGGAAACACGGACAGTGTATTTCGAGCTTTCCCCCGCGCCACACATGGTAAGTTTCGGCCACGGAACATTCTTGCACGAAATGATTGAGCTCATAGGTGCAGAAAATATTTTGGGAGATATGGAGGGTTGGGTGCGTGTCTCTGATGAGGAATTATTGTCGCTAAACCCCGATGTAATCCTTACTTCGGTGGATTTTATTGATGCCCCCATAGAGGACATTATGGACAGACCTGGTTTTAATGCGATAACAGCGGTACGCAACGGCGATGTGTTCCTGATAGACACCGACTCCAGCAATCGTCCGAACCATAATATAGTAATTGCATTGCGGCAGATAGCGGAGGCGGTATTCCCCGAGTATTTTAGATGAAGATAAAGGTGATCATAGCGGTATGTGCAACTTTGATCATTGTATTGTTTGGCATTGCAATTGGCAGTGTTTACATACCGCCGGGGAATATTCTGCGGATAATCGGACATAATATATTCGCGCAGGATTTGGCCGAACATGTTACACCGGCTCATGCCGCCATTATTTGGAACCTACGCCTGCCCCGCGCACTGCTGGCATTTTTCGCCGGTGCTGCGCTGTCAGTCAGCGGTGCTGTCATGCAGTCAGTATTGCGAAATCCACTTGCGTCATCATATACATTAGGGGTATCTTCCGGTGCGTCATTTGGTGCGGCGCTTGTGATTTTTCTGGGGGTGAGCCTCCCGATTTCGCAGATGATGACGCTGCCTGTGTTGGGTTTTGTGTTTGGCCTTGGAACCATTTTGCTTGTAATGGCCATTGCCGCCCGTATGGACGTGCATATGGAAAACCACACAATCATACTGACCGGTATGGTGCTTGCGCTGTTTATCAATGCAATAACAACGCTGATGTTTGCCCTGTTCCACGAAAACATGCAACGCATGGTGTTCTGGCAGATGGGAAGCTTCTCCATGCGCGACTGGCATACAGTGTTTATCATGGCTCCTGCGGCATTGCTTGGTGTGCTATTTATCACGCGCTATAAATGGGAGCTGGATATTATGACTTTTGGTGAGGAGCAGGCGCAGACGGTAGGTGTGCGGATAAAAAGCGTGAAATTAATACTACTTATAGGCGCTGCAGCTCTGACAGGGGTCACGATTGCATTTGTCGGTGTAATCGGATTTGTAGACTTGGTCGCCCCGCACATTGTCCGAAAAATATTCGGCTCTTCTCATAGGTATGTCATACCTATGTCAGCATTACTGGGCGGTGCATTCATGGTTTTGGCAGATCTCGCCGCAAGAACTGTGGTTGCCCCTGTAGAACTGCCTGTCGGTGCGGTGACGGCGATAATTGGTGCGCCGTTTTTTGCCTACATATATTTCGGCAGACGAAAAAAAGAGGCTTAATTGATGATAAAAATAGACACAGAGTTTTCAATAACTGCGATTGCAAATATTTCCCCTGTCACTCTGAGGCGGAAATAGAACGGAGTGTATGAATGCTGACTTTAAATAATGTATCTGCCGGTTATGGTGGTGTGGATGTGGTGCGAAATATATCGCTAGAAGTAAACGGTTGCCTGTCAATCGTCGGGCCGAACGGTTGCGGGAAAACAACACTGCTGAAAGCTATCGCTAACATCTTGCCCAGCACCGGAGAGATAAAGATTTTTGGAAAACCCTTTAAAGGCATGAAGCGGAGAGAAATTTCACGTAATATAGCGATGCTTAGCCAACAGCCGAACCTCTATTTTGCTTACAGTGTGTTCGACACCGTGATGATGGGGAGATACCTGCATATACGAAGCCGCATAACATCTACCCCGACCAAAGAGGATAAAGAGGTTGTCACACGGTCGCTGGAAGCCGTAAATATGCTGGAAGATAAGAACAAGGATATAACCAAACTATCCGGCGGACAGCTTCAGCGCGTGTTTTTAGCAAGGGCGTTGGCACAAGAGCCTCGGATAATACTGCTGGACGAACCGACGAACCATTTAGATTTAAAATGCCAGATAGAGCTGATTGAGTATCTCAGAAAATGGGCAAGGGAAGAAAGTCGTGCCGTTGTTGGTGTGTTGCATGATATAAACCTGGCAATGCGTCTGAGTGATTATCTCATAGTGATGAAAGAGGGAAAAATACTGGCAAACGGCAAAGCAGATGAAATAATCGCAGATGGAAAGTTAAATCAGGTATACGAAATAGATGTTGCTGAGTACATGCGGGGGTCACTTGAAAAATGGAATAAGTAAGGGTGATGGGGGTCGAACCGATGGGGTTTCGACTCCCGTCAGCTAAATAGGCAACATATACACATTTTCCCCAAAACCAATTGACTTTCAAAACACTTTAATATAGAATTTCCAACTACATAGGGTGATGGCGCAATCACCCTAAACGAAAGCTCCAGCAAAATCTCTTGATTTCGCTGCATGGGAGGAAAAAATGCTTAATACCGAAAAAACAATGGACAAAATAACAGCGCTATGCAAAGGCAGAGGATTTGTTTTCGCAGGCAGTGAAATTTACGGAGGACTTGCGAACACATGGGATTACGGCCCATTGGGCGTTGAGCTGAAAAACAATGTCAAAAAAGCATGGTGGCAGAAGTTTGTCCAGGAAAATCCATACAATGTTGGACAAGACTCTGCAATATTAATGAACCCCAAAGTTTGGGAAGCATCGGGACATGTTGCGACATTCAATGACCCACTGATAGACTGCAGAAGCTGCAAAATGCGCCATCGTGCAGACAAGCTTGTCGAAGAATGGAACCATGAAAACAACATAACCGATGTGGTAATTGAGACAATGGACGATGAAACACTCGTCGGATATATACGTGAGCAAAATGTAACTTGCCCACACTGCGAAAAGTCAGACTTCACGGATATAAGAAAGTTTAACCTGATGTTCAAAACATTCCAGGGCGTCAATGAAGACACCGCAGCTCAGATTTATCTGCGCCCGGAAACTGCCCAGGGCATATTCGTTCAATTTAAGAATGTCCAGCGGACAACACGCCGCAAAATCCCTTTCGGCATTTGCCAGATAGGAAAATCATTCCGCAACGAAATAACACCAGGCAATTTCATTTTCCGTACCAGGGAATTTGAGCAACTAGAACTCGAATTCTTCTGCAAACCCGGAACCGATTTAGAATGGTTTGATTATTGGAGAACGTTCTGTAAAGATTGGTTGCTCGCACTTGGAATGCAAGAAAAAAATATCAAGCTTCGCGACCATGAAAAAGAGGAACTCTCCCATTACTCAAATGCCACAACAGATTTTGAATTTTTGTTCCCATTCGGCTGGGGTGAGCTTTGGGGTGTTGCCGACCGCACGGACTTTGACCTCACGGCACATCAAACACACTCGGGCGAAAACATGGAATACTTCGATCAGGAAACTGGAGAGAAGTATATACCGTACGTCATAGAGCCGTCTCTGGGCGTTGATAGGGTGCTACTGGCATTTCTTATAGATGCATATGATGAAGAATTGATTGATGCAGAGAAAAACGATGTGCGCACAGTGTTGCGTTTGCACCCTGCGCTTGCGCCATATAAATGCGCGGTCTTGCCGCTTTCGAAAAAGCTTTCGCCTGCAGCGGAAGAAGTTTATGTCAGCCTGCAAAAAAAGTTCATGACAGACTTTGACGATAGCGGATCAATAGGGAAAAGATACAGAAGGCAGGATGAAATAGGCACGCCGTTTTGCGTTACATACGATTTTGATTCCGAAACCGACAAATGCGTCACAGTCCGCGATAGAGACGCTATGACCCAAGAGCGAATTCCGATAGAAGAACTATCAACATACATCGCAGAAAAACTATTGTTTTAACACTCATATAAAGAGGTGCCTATGAACATAACTAAAGAAACACTTGAACTCAGAGTAGTTGCCGAGAGCATCCGCTTAGTGACACTCCAGACCCTTGCGCACATTGGATTTGGCCATGTGGGCGGAGCAATGTCTATAGTTGAGACACTGGCTGTGCTTTATGGGGGAGAACTCAAATGTGACCCTCAAAACCCAGATTGGGACGCTCGCGATAGGCTTGTTATGTCAAAAGGACATGCAGGCCCAGCTCTGTATGCAACCCTTAGCCTTAGAGGCTTTTTTCCAAAAGAAATGCTCAAAGAACTCAATCAAGGTGGAGGCAGACTGCCGAGCCACTGCGACATGAACAAAACAGCCGGTGTTGATATGACCACGGGCTCATTGGGGCAGGGCATCTCAACGGCCATTGGCCTGGCTCTGGGTATGAGATTGAACAAGGCGAATAATTATGCATATTTGGTTCTGGGCGACGGAGAATGTAACGAGGGTCAGGTCTGGGAAGGCGCAATATTTGCCGCCCACAACAAACTAGGTGAGCTGATTACATTTGTAGATTGGAATAAGCAGCAACTTGACGGGTATACAAAAGACATCATGGACATGGGCAATGTTGAAGAAAAGTTCCGAGCGTTTGGCTGGCATTGCCAAACCGTAGCCGGACATGAACCGGAAAAAATCAAAGCTGCAATTATTGAGGCAAAAGGTGTAAAAGATGCTCCGAGTGTAATAATACTCGACACGATAAAAGGGTATGGATGCAGTTTTGCTCAGGGTGTCGAGGCAAACCACCACATGAACTTCACAAAAGAACAGATGGAAGAAGCCATAGACATTCAAGTAAAGCGGCTGGAAGCGGCCAAGACTTCAGCAAAAGAAGGAAAGGGGGAATAATCCATGTTTACTGTGAATGAAAGCTTTGATAAGACCCCCAAAATGATGCGAGAAATCTATTGCGAAACCCTTACAGAACTTGCACAAGAAAATAGGAACATTGTGGTGCTGGATGCCGACCTTGTGAGTTCATCGGGCATGAAGCCGTTTTTTAAACAGTTTCCCGATAGGGCGATAAACTGCGGTGTTGCCGAGGCAAATATGATAGGAATAGCTGCCGGACTAAGTGCCATGGGCAAAATTCCATTTGCGCACTCATTTGGCTGCTTTGCATCGCGCCGTGTTTGTGACCAAATCATGATATCGGCGGCATATGCTCAGCAAAATGTCAGAATAATCGGCACCGATCCGGGTGTAACGGCAGCCTATAATGGCGGCACACATATGCCGTTTGAAGACATGGGTGTATTACGTTCAATCCCTCATATCACACTCATTGAACTGACCGATACGGTCATGCTCGCTGACATAATAAAGCAACTTGAAAAACTTTATGGAGTTTATTATCTGAGAATGGCCAGAAAAAATGTTGTCTCAGTCTATCGTGAGGGCTCAACATTTGAAATCGGACGAGGCAATGTGCTCAAAGACGGACGTGATGTCTCGATAATTGCAAGCGGCATTATGATAGGGGAAGCCCTCAAAGCTGCCGACATGCTGCGTTCTGAAGATATATCAGCAAAGGTTGTGGATATGTTTACGTGGAAGCCAATAGATGCGGAGATTATCGAATACTGTGCAGCGACCACCGGCGCTTTAGTGACAGCAGAAAACCACAATGTAATAGGTGGGTTGGGTTCGGCTGTGGCGGAAGCTCTGGTTCAAACGCATCCCGTGCCGATAGAAATGATTGGTGTCAAAGACAGATTTGGCCAGGTGGGCACTGAAGACTTCTTGCGTGAAGAGTACAACTTGACGGCAGCAGCTATCGTTGCGGCGGCAAAACGTGCAATCTCTAGGAAAAAATAGAGGGTAAGTTTTCTATGAATCGAATACAGGCGCTGCAAACAGAAGGCAGCGTCTGTATCTTTATGAAAAACATTCGAAATGTATCCAATTTGCATAATTACATAATATATGGTATAATTCCACAACATATGGTACACTGTTTTGAAAGACAGAACCAAGAGGAGGCAATAGCGTGGATAAAGGAACATTTTACATTACAACGCCGATTTATTACCCATCAAGCAAGCTACATATAGGGCATACATACAGCACTGTGGCAACGGACGCGATGGCAAGGTATAAGCGAATGCGCGGCTATGATGTATTGTTTCTGACCGGAACCGATGAACATGGAATGAAAATCGAAGACAGCGCTAAAGCTGCGGGTGTTACACCAAAGGAATTTGTTGACAACATCGTATGCGGTGAGGGCGGGGTTTTAGACCTGTGGAAACTAATGAACATCTCTTATGACCGTTTTATCAGGACGACTGATGAATACCATATAGAGTCAATCAAATATATATTCAAAAAAATGTATGAAAACGGCGATATTTATAAAGATGCCTACAGGGGTTCATATTGCACGCCCTGCGAGTCTTTCTGGACGTCATCGCAGCTTGCAGAAGGTAAATGCCCCGACTGTGGTCGTGAGGTAAAATATGCTGAAGAGGAAGCGTATTTCTTTCGTCAATCAAAATATGCAGAAAAAATAATGAAACTCTATGCTGATGACCCAGATTTTCTTCAACCCCAGTCGCGCATGAATGAAATGCTCAACAACTTCCTCAAACCCGGTCTTGAAGATGTTTGCGTATCCCGGACAACCTTTAAATGGGGAGTTCCGGTAGATTTCGATCCGGGACATGTTGTCTATGTCTGGGTTGATGCGTTGAGCAACTACATTACCGCACTGGGTTATGGCAATGATAAATATAACGACTTTGATAAGTACTGGCCTTGTGATGTCCATTTTGTAGGGAAAGAAATAGTGCGCTTCCACTCTATTCTTTGGCCTGCAATGTTAATGTCGCTGGGTCTCGAATTGCCTAAGAGGGTGTTTGGCCATGGATGGCTACTCTTTGATGGCGACAAAATGAGCAAGTCGAAGGGTAACATTAAAGACCCGGCTCTATTAGCCGAGCGTTACGGCGTAGATGCACTGCGGTTTTTTCTGCTCAGAGAATTTCCGTTTGGTTCTGACGGCAGCTTTACCAATGAGCTGCTGATAACGCGCATAAACTCTGACCTTGCAAATGATTTGGGAAATCTGGTGTCGCGCACGGTATCGATGGTAGAAAAATACTTTGGCGGTACGCTGCCGGAAAATCATGAAGACGGTGTAGAAGATAACGAGCTTATCACTATGGCAGCGGGCTTGCATAGTACATATGAAACACAAATGGAGAAATACTCATTTCAGAATGCGCTGGCGGAGATCTTCAAAGTGACCTCCCGTGCAAACAAATATATTGACGAAACAGCGCCATGGATATTGGCTAAAGACGAGGATAAAAAGCCGAGACTGGCAGCAGTGTTATACAACCTGCTTGAAACGATACGTATATGTACAATCATGCTTTCGCCGGTGATGCCTGATTCATGTGAGGAAATCTTCAAGCAGATTGGAGTGCCTGAGCAGTTAACGACCTTTGAAAATGCATCTGTTTACGGCGGTTTGCAAAAAAATACAACCGTTTGTAAAGGGGAAATCATTTTTCCACGATTGGATGTGGAAAAAGAACTGGAAGCGCTGGCTTTAATAGGATAAGCAGAGATTCATTTAAAGAATAGAATGTAGAAGAGTAAAGAATATGAAGTAAAGGGGGCTACCACGGCCTCACGGTTTATCGCACAGGGGGGATTATTGTGTCAATACTCATGGCTTTATTTCTCGGACTTATTCAGGGAATAACAGAATTTCTTCCGATATCAAGCTCAGGGCATCTGTCAATACTGCAAAACCTGCTTAATATGGGGTATAATGACGAAAGCCACTTGCTGTTTCAGGTTTTGCTGCACCTGGGTACGCTGGTTTCGATTTGCGTAGTTTACAGGCAAGAACTCAAACTGATGGTGTCAGATGGGATTGAGTACCTGCAACTCAGAGGCGATAATGAAGCAGATGAGCCACTTGTACTAAAGGCCCCTGCCAGAACGCTGTTGTTTGTGTTCATAGGCACATTGCCGCTCTTTATTGCCTTAATCTTTTGGGGCAGCATTTCGCAGCTGTTTTTCCACACGGGGTTTGTAGGGTTTGCCCTAATCGTAACGGGCGGACTTCTTTTCGTATCGGATAAATATATAAAAAGAGGCAAGAAAAGCGAAAAGACAATAAAACTCTCTGATGCGCTGGTCATAGGATTAGCTCAGGCAGTTGCGACATTGCCTGGACTCTCACGTTCCGGCACAACTATTTCTGTCGGGCTTGCAAGAGGGCTCAGCGGCAGTTTCGCCGTCCGCTTTTCGCTATTGCTGTCTATCCCTGCGGTCGTAGGCGCAACTATTGTTGCCCTGTACAGAGCAATCAGGGAAGGCGTAGATTTTTCGCTGTTTCCGACATATTTTGCAGGCTTTATAGTTGCTGCGGTCGTCGGGTTCTTTACGATACAATTTCTTCGCCGCCTTGTGGCTAAGGGTGGATTTGGTAAAATAGCGTATTACTGCTGGATTCTGGGCGGTGTAACCATACTATTATCGCTTGTACTATAAGCGGTCTGCTTTGGAGGCTAAATGGCACAGTCAAATCGTGGAAAGCAAACATCTGCAAAACGTAAAACAAATTCAAAAAGCTCTGGAAAAAGCACTTCGCGGTCAGAAAAAACCACCGCAAAGGCACCGTTGAGACGCGAAATAATGGCCGCTGTTTGTTTTTTTCTTGCAGCATTTACATTTATAGCGTATTTTAACGATGATGGCGCATTTATAGGACTTTTTGCCGGATTTGTCCGCGGCCTTATAGGTCATGGGTTTTTCTACCTTGCACCTGTTTTGCTGCTTTGTGCAGTAGTCCTTACATTCCATAGGGGTCGTCCGGTCGCTTTTAGAATAAGCTCGACCCTCATACTTTGCCTTTTGGCAGGTGCTCTGACGCATCTGATTACCCGCTCACCTGAGTATGCATTCGAAATCTCGTTTTCCATGATTCCGGAGCTTTGGGTAAGCGGCCTGAATCTTGAATCCGGTGGTGCACTCAGCGGGTCGATTGCAGACATATTTGGCTGGTTATTTGGCAGCGTAGGCGCTATTGTCCTGCTTGTAATCGCTTCACTATTTCTGTTGCTGGTCGCACTGAACAAGACAGTAGTTGGCATTGTCGATGCAATCAGAAATAGGACGAGGGCTGAATATATACCAGAACCTATGCCCGAACATATGCCCGCAGAAGAAAGCCAATCAAGGCAGGTTCAAAAACGAGTGTTACCGCCTTTAAGGGGCAGAAAAGCAATTGATATATCAATCGACAGCGAAACTGAGCCGACAACCGAAGTGATTGAAGAACCGCAAAAAGAACCGCTCTTCAAACCATCTCCGACAGTAAGGACTCCCGACCAACTGATAAACGAATATGCGTCCCAAAAAAATGACAGTGAAAAAAGAAATAATCCGCTTGAGGGTGAATCCGGACGCGACAAGAATATAGCGTTAGACAATAAGACAATCGATGGGACAGATGTCTCTGATAACGGTGTCGCTGAGGTAGGTGCTGATGATTCTGCAGAGCAAATAGCTACAGAAGACCTCCCTTTAGATATTCCGTTTATGGAAAGCAAGCGCCGCAAACGTCCTGAAAAAGCGCCGATAGTCCCTGAGCCTCCGACATATGATGAACCCGTTGAGGAAGCTAAGCCAGAAGAGAAAAAAACAGTGGAAGTAAAAGCACCATCGATTACGCCGACTGTGGTTGACAGTGGCGCATATGTTTTCCCACCGCTGGACTTGCTGGCCGCCGGTTCCTCAAAAGGCCATAGTGGCGATGATGAAGTTCGGCTAAACTCCGAGCGGCTTGAATCAGCCTTTCAAAGCTTTGGCGTCAATGTCAAGATTTCAAACGCAACTTGCGGGCCTGCTGTCACCAGATATGAAGCGGCAATGGAAGCAGGTGTGAAACTCAGTAAATTGACGAATTTGGCCGATGACATAGCTTTGTCACTTGGGACAAGTGGTGTTCGTATAGCGGCCATGCCAAACATGATTTCGACTGTGGGTATAGAGGTTCCGAATAAGAGCGTAAGCGTGGTCTACCTGCGTGAAATAATAGAGTCAACAGCGTTTGTGAGTGCAAAATCTAAACTGACATTCGCAATCGGCAAAAACATATCCGGCGAAGCAATAGTAGGTAATGCTTCCAAAATGCCGCATATGCTTGTTGCAGGAACTACGGGGTCGGGCAAATCAGTTTGCCTTAATTCAATTATATTGAGTTTATTGTACAAAGCAAACCCTGAAGAGGTGCGCTTTATAATGATTGACCCCAAAATGGTCGAGTTCAATGTTTATAATGAAATACCGCATCTGCTCGTGCCGGTGGTAACTGATGTTAAAAAGGCCTCTGGGGCATTGCAATGGGCTGTTTTTGAAATGACAAAGAGATATACCCTGTTTAAAGAGACCAATGCGAGAGATCTTGAGGGTTACAACAAAGTGGCAAGGGAATCGGAGGAACTGACGGAGTTTCCACAAATTGTAATTATCATTGACGAACTTGCCGACCTGATGATGACGGCGGCTAAGGAAGTCGAAGAATCGGTTTGCCGTGTGGCGCAGATGGGGCGGGCAGCAGGAATGCATCTCATTATTGCAACACAAAGCCCACGCGCCGACGTCATAACGGGACTGATGAAAGCAAATATTCCATCGCGTATTTCATTTAAGGTATCAAGCGCACTCGAATCCCGAATCATACTTGATGCGGGGGGCAACGCCGATAAGCTGGTAGGCAACGGAGATATGCTATTTGCGCCCATTGGCTCAGACAAACCTATGCGTGTTCAAGGCACATGGGTTTCGGACGCGGAACGTGAAAAAGTGGTCGAGTTCATTAAAAAGAGCGGCCAGACGCAATATTCAGAAGAAGTCATGGACGAGATAGAAAAAGCTGCAATCGAAAAAACTTCCGGCGGAGATAAAGTCAAGGAAGAAACAGATGCGGCCGATTATGACGAGCTTCTTCCACAAGCAGTTGAGCTTATTTTCGAGACAGGCCAAGCCTCGGTTTCGATGCTGCAAAGGAGGCTGAAATTAGGATTCTCACGCGCAGGACGCATAGTAGATCAAATGGAGCAAATGGGCGTTGTAGGGCCGTATGAGGGGTCAAAACCACGAGCGTTACTGGTGACCAAAGATCAGTGGCGACAGATGCAATACATCAGCGGAAATGCGCCTGAGGATAGCATAGTGCCTGAACCGGTCGTGTCCGTAACCTCCGTTACTGACGAGAGGCCGCTGGCAGTCAATCCTCTGCCCTTGATTGTCAACGAAAGCCCAGAAGATGACTAACCGCCGTCAGGTGATGGGGCTCGACTTCCGTAGCCTACCCGATATGAAATGCCTCCGGCTGAGCTGGGGGCATTTATTAGTTACATTCAACTATATTGCAATCACTTTTTTGTATAGTTTGTCAAAAATGCAAGTTGACACCAACGCGCTAGTGTAGTAGTGTGTTAAACAGTTGGGAAAAAGAGGTAATTATTGTGACAATTCTTGAATTTGGTTTCGTGTTTCTCCTTATTGGTTTTATTATCGCCCTTGTGGGCAATAGCGCCAATAGGGATGTCATTGCGAACTTAATTGTAGAATAAAGTTAAGATAAAATCTACGATTAGACCTGTAGTGAAATCCGCTACAGGTCTTTATTTTTTCTGACAACAGAAACCACGAGCAACCAGAACCAATCCAGGCGCAAAAAATTACTTTACAAAAATAGGGGGAATTTTACAGCATGAAAACAAAAAGTGTTCAGAGAGTATGGGCCATAATCATTATTCTCGCAATGATTTTATCAGGGTCTATGCAAGCGCTTGGAGCGCAAGGAAATCAAGATGTGTTTTTGGATATTGCCGGACACTGGGCTAGAGAAACAATACTCAATGCATATGAGACAAATCTTGTGTCCGGATATTCGGACGGAACATTCAGGCCCAATGCGTCTATCACACGCGCGGAAACAGTCACAATTTTGAATACGCACTTCGGCATAACCTCTGGAGAAACTGTTCATTTTACAGATGTTGCTTACGGCACATGGTTTTACGATGCGATTGCTGCGGCTATTGATGCCGGTTATGTCAGCGGATTCCCGGACAATACGTTCCGACCGAATGCAAATCTTACCAGACTGCACGCAGCGTTGATGATATACAGACTATCGGGCAGTCCAGAACCGAATGATGTAAATGTCGTCGATGATTTTGCAGATGCCGCAGAAACTTTGGCCAACAACGCAGAAAATACACAGGCCGTTGCGTTTTTTGTTGAAAATCAAATCATGCATGGATATGCAGACCAAACGTTGCGTTTGGACAATGCAGTTACACGAGCAGAGTTCTTGACATTGTTGATGAGAAGCGCTGTGCTTGCTGACAACAATATTGAAGAAGACGACGTACCGCTTGGAGCATATCCACTACCACCCGCAACACCAACAACACTGCCAATAACAGGCGGCGGCGGTGGCGGTGGAATCCCACGTACAGCTGATGAGAGAGCTGTTGCTCTTGTCTGCGTCAATAGGACTTGGGACAGCATCTACTATATGAGCGTTGAAATTGGCACTCGTGTGGGCGGAATGGCCGGCGAACGCAGAGCGATTGAATGGCTGATTGCTGAGTTTGAAGCGCTTGGACTGGAAACAGAAATCCATGAGTTTGACGCAGCAGTTCAGACCAGAAACATCGGATATCTCACCATACATAACGCAGAAAACTTCTACGGCATGGGTCGGTTCTTCGGCGGAGTAACAGATGGTTTTAGCCGATACGGCGGCCCGTTCATGCCATGGCATGGACATATCTGGGAAGTCGGTGCGGCCGCTAATGGGCTTATTACCCACAATTTTATTACCGGTGAGGTCGCCGCACCTGTTACCGGAGAAGTTGTGTTTGTTGGCGACATCCCCGGCAATCTTAATGCTGATGCAGCTGCAGCCCTGGCGCAAGAACTGTTTGAAGCTGCGGACGTGGACGGAAAAATTGCACTGATCGGAATGAGAAACCCAAATGCCGCGATTGCCAATATCGCAACGGCAAATGGCGCGATTGGCCTCATGGGACATACTGTAATAGGTGGACGCGGCAACTTCGGTGCAGCCGGTAGCCCCAATATACCTGTCGCAAATGCAGTTGATATTCCCGTACTGGGGCTGGCGCTTGCTCAAGCCGAGTGGCTCAAGACATTTTTAGAACAAGAGTCGGTGACGGTGACCATAGAGACACAACGTTACAGCACACCTGTTTCATGGAATGCCATCGGCAGAAAGCCCGCAATCAACAACCCCGATACAGCACCCATCTTTTATGTCATCGGCCATATTGATACGGTTATAGGTGCACCGGGTGCTAATGACAACGCAAGCGGTGTGGCGGTTACGCTAGAAGCTGCAAGAGCATTATCACAACTGCACACCCCTGATGTAGAGCTCCGTTTTGTCGGCTTTGGAGATGAAGAAAACGGCCTGCGTGGGGCTTGGCGATATGTACAGCGTCTGCCGCAAGCAGAGCGCGACCGTATCCGCGGCGTGTTCAACATGGATATGACCGCATCTGCGGCATACGATGAGGCTCCTTACTGGGTCATGGCGACTGTTGACGGTCTGCCCAACTTGGTTACCCAAACATTCATAGCAACTGCAGACCGTCTCGGATTTGAAGGAATCCTTCAGCAAGCTATGTTCAGCTCCAGCGATCATGTTCCGTTCCACTTCAACGGTATACAGCAAGCCAACCAACGACCAAATCCATTTGTTCCCAGCATACCGGCGGCCATGGGCATATGGCTGGGCAGAGTGAACGAAGGCATGATAACACCATCAAACTTCACAGTAGAGTTTTATTACCATACGCCTCAAGATACAATTTGGGAGAACGTATGTAAGGATCGTTTGGAGATGTGCATACAAATTGTTTCTGCGGCAGTCTACTATATGGCACGCAACTACTTGAAATACTATGCAAATGCATCTGTAGCACTAAGCCCAGCTATGTTTGGAGGCAGAGCTTTTCACATAGAGTCCGACATCCATGAACTCAACGGTTCGTGGTCAGATTTAGTGGAAAGTGAAATAGAGTTTGAAATAGCCTCATAAAGCGCATTTATATCTGAGTATATACAACAATCATGGCCATTGGACTACCCGATGGTCATGATTTATTATGCGATGATTATTGAACAAATTCCCATTTTATGTTAACATGATTAGAGTGGGGAGCACTAAGCTGACTTTCAACATAAAGTGGGGATAGTCTTATGGATGAAAAAACCGAAAGCGCACTGCTTTGTGAGCTGGAGCGCATCCTTGACTCAGGCGGCGTGGCAATCTCTGCCGACTTTAAGGGCAATCAATTGACCGATGAAGAAAAACAGGCCATTGAGCTTGTTCAAAAGATAGTCCGTAAGCACAGTGAGCAGACAATCAATCAACTCAAAATCATGTCCAGTATTGTTGAAAACTCGCCTTATTTCATCGCATACAAAACTTTCGAAGGTAAGTGCCTGTACGTTAATCCGGGAGCATCGTTGCTTACCGGATATTCTCGTGAGGAACTCATGGAGAACTATGTCGGCTTGCTATTTGGTGACGCGGGGCTGGGTCGTGCGACATCGTTTAAGGAAGTTTTGGCTGAAAAGGGAATTATAAAAAATGAACATGTCGCAACAATAAAAGGTGGAGAAGAGCGCGTATTCTCAGGCACATCTTTTGTAATAGAGGACGGCGCATATGCAACTTTGGTATTGGATGTTACCGAAGCGAGGAAAATTGAAAGCGAGCATATGCAAACGCTGCAAACGATGAATTCAATACTAAACTCACTGGATGCGATGATATATGTTACCATTCCGCAAACCGGTGAAATACTGTTTATGAATGAGCAAATGAGAGAACACTATAACTTTGGAGATGATGTAATAGGGAAGCGTTGCTATAATGTGTTACAGGACGATGAGGATGGGAAGTGCAATTTTTGCCCATGTCACCAATTAGATGAAGCCCCTAATAGCGTTGTAGTTTGGGAAAAAGCCAATCCGCTCACCATGCGTCTATATAAAAATACCGACAGATATATTGACTGGCATAATGGTGAAAAGGTTCATATTCAATACTCGGTAGATATAACCGACATAGAGCGAACAACAAGATCACTTACAGAAGCGTTGACTGACATTTCAAAAGCACAAGATTCTTTAGAAAAAGCGCTTGTCGAAACAAATACTGACCCTCTGACCGGAATTTACAACAGACGGTTCTTTAATGACAAGTTGCCAAACCTGGTGATGTCCTTGTCGCGCTCGTCAAGCCCACTGAGTGTACTCATGGTGGATATCGACTTTTTCAAAAAATTCAACGACACATATGGTCATGGCGAAGGCGATTACTGTCTCAAAAAAGTCTCGCAGGCGCTTAAAGATAGCTTGCCCCGAGATGAGGACTTTGTAGCCCGGTATGGTGGTGAAGAGTTTGTGGTTGTTCTTCCAAACACCTCAGAAGATGGTGCGAAGGTTGTTGCTGAAAGATTACTAAACACCATCAGAGAACTCAAGATACCTCATGAAAACAGCGAAATGGCCGACCATGTCACTGTTTCGATAGGCGTTACAACCGGTCAAGCGTCGCACACCCATGCTGCTGAGGCATACATTAATTGGGCAGATAAGATGTTGTACAAATCCAAAAATGAAGGCAGGAACAGATACACATACGCACACTTTGAAGAGGAGACCTGACAGGAGACAGGAGCTTTATAATCAAGCGAAGAGAGGGTCGCGACCGAGCTTGGCTCGGTCATGACCGAACGAGCGCAGATTTCACAAGTTATAAAATATATAAAGGGAAGATTTTTTTGGCTGTTGCAGCAAAAGAATCTTCTCTTTTTTTGAAAAATTTTTACTGATGAAGATTTTGTTTATTTTGATGAAACAGCTAATGTGTTTTCTGAGTCAAGAAAAGAGAAGTGTGAAAAATATGCATAAATACATGACGAATATTGACATAATAAAATGATAATTAATACGAAATGATGACATTTGCTATTGACGGAGCAAAAAAGTTGTTGTATAGTTTAGTTCCGCTGCACTGGCAAAAAGACAAAACAGAGGCGAAAAAAGCACGGCCTTTGGTCTATGTTGCACAGTTGCGCCTGGATATGCGAAAGGAATGATTACAAAATGAGGACAAAACTGCTTATAGCATCTGCTGATGTGGGTTATGCAGAGCACCTTTCAAATTACATATCGGAACACTACAGGAGCACAATTGAGGTGAGCATGTTTAGGACACAGAAGAGCTTGGCTGATTTGCCGGAAAATCAAAGGTTCGATGCTGCATTATTTGATGTGGATTTGCTGGAGGGATTTGATACAAGTCGCATTGTTTTGCCGGTGTTGTTGGTATCGGAAGATGCAGAGGAATCCACAGGATTCGAAAACTTTGAGACAATCAGCAAATATCAACGCATTTCTGCGATTGTTTCTGAGCTTCTGTCAAAATGTGCAAAGATTACAAAATACAGCGGGGATCCGGACAGTAATAATGCAAATATAACTGCGGTTTGGTCACCATCGGGTGGGGTCGGAAAGACCACGGTAGCACTATCATATGCCGCAAGCAGAGCTGCTGTGGGAAAACGGGTTTTATATCTCAACCTTGAGCCGTTTTCAAGCGTTCCTGCGTATTTCAACGACTCAGGAAAGAGCATCAGTGCAGCTTTTGAAATGCTGGAAAATGCACAGGGCAACCTGCAGATGCTGATTAGGGGAATCTGCCAGCAAGACCGGGAAGCTGGTGTCGCTTATTTTTGCCGACCAGAAAATTTTGATGATATGTATGCGCTATCTTCCGATAACATCGCAGAGCTGACAACGGTGTGTGCAGGTGTTACAGAGGAACTGGTCGTAGACATGTCTTGCGTTTGTGATTGGCGTACCAGAAAGGTATTTGAACTTGTTGACACGATATTCATTGTTACAGACAAAACCACAACGGCACAAGTCAAACTTTCACAGTTTTTATCTCAGCATAATGTTTTTGAAAGCATAAAGGAAAAGGTTACTCTGGTTGCAAATAAAGGAGCTGCTGTTAGCATGGAAGTCGATGGTGCTATATGGAAGCTCCCATGGGTTTCTTCCTCAGATCCCAAAACTGTATACAAAACACTTTCTAGCTGTTTTGAATGATGTCAAGTTGACGCAACAGGAGACAGGACTATGACCGAACAAATGCGCGATGAACTTGTGAGCCAAATAAAAACTGAAATTCAAAATCATGCAGACCTCACCAACTCCAGTAATGACAGACTTCAGGAAATTGTATCTGAGGCACTTGAAGAAAAAATCAAGCAAGGGAGAGAAAACCTCGGAAAATCAAATCTTGCAATTGCATCACTGAATTTCCGAGATAGAAAAAGCATTACCGAGTCTGTATTTGAGTCGATACGTGGACTTGGGGTTTTGGGAAGGATAATTTCTGACAACGATATCACAGAAGTGATGATTAATGGGCATAGTGATATTTATATAGAAAAAGACGGCAGACTTTACAGGAGCACAGATAAATTTGAAAGCCGCCGTGAGCTTGAAATAATCATAACAAAATTTGTATCTAGAGCGGGCAGAGCCGTTAACGAAAGTGACCCAATTGTGGATTTTAGGTTGGAAGATGGTTCACGTGTCAATGTAGTTATGCCTCCAATTGCGCTCAATGGCCCAATCGTTACGATACGGCGTTTCCCCAAGGAAGCCATGACAGCCCGGAAGCTGATAGAATTTGGATCTATCACACCGGAAGCAGCAGAAATACTCAGACTGCTGGTGACGGCAAAATATAACATTTTTGTCAGCGGTGGAACCGGCAGTGGCAAGACGACATTTCTCAATGCACTCTCAAATTTCATCCCAAAAGACGAACGAATCATCACTATTGAAGATTCAGCTGAGTTGCAAATAAAAAATATAGAAAATCTTGTTCGGCTTGAAACGCGCAATGCAGGGCCGGACGGCAAGGGAGCCATCACGATAAAGGAACTTATAAAATCTGCTTTGAGAATGCGACCCGAACGTATAGTTGTAGGTGAGGTGCGAGGCGCGGAAGCGCTGGATATGTTGCAGGCGATGAATACCGGACATGATGGCTCGCTTTCAACAGGCCACGCCAACTCAACGCATGACATTTTGAGCCGTTTGGAAACTATGATACTTCAAGGGGCAGCCGGGCTGCCGCTCGAAGCGATTCGCCAGCAGATCGCCTCATCGGTCGATATAATTATTCACTTGTCCAGGCTTCGGGACAGGAGCCGCAGGACGATGGAGATTGCCGAGGTTTTGGGTTATGACACACAAAGCAGGCGAATCAGTCTGAATACACTTTTCGAATTCAAAGAATCGGGCGAAAGTACGCAAACAAAGGTTATCGGTCAGCTTTGCAGGACATCAAACCCTATGCAGAATACTTATAAACTGGAAATGGCAGGGGTCAGAATGGTTATATGACAGTCGTACAATTAAGAGGGTATTAAAATGGAAACAACAAAGTCTGAGATGGTTAGCAACGCAGCAAACGACTATTCAAAAAGCCCATGTACAGTGTTTGACTATGTGCTGCCCTGTCTTGCCGGAGCTTTCGCCGGGTTTATCATCTTGTTCATTTTCTACAGGATTATTACGCTGTCGGTCATTGGCGGTCTTGTTTTTGGCCTGATCAGCATATTCGTTTATGCGCGTAATGCTGTGCAAAAGCGAAGACAAAAACTTAGGTTGCAGTTTTTTGACCTGCTTGAAGCAATGTCTGTTGCGATGAGGGCAGGCAACACAATACTAATCTCACTTCAAAGCGCAAAGGCAGACCTAATGCTCATTTACGCGCAAGACAGTGACATAATCACAGAACTCGACATCATAATAGGGCGATTCAATAATGCCGTACCTTTATCTGAAGCATTTTCTGACTTGGCGCAGCGCTCAGGTCTTGAAGACATAACCAGCTTTGCAGCAATATATGCGACGATAGAGGGGAAGTCTGGGCGTGCAGACGAGATTGTACGCGAAACGCAACAGATCATATCAGATAAGATGGAAATTGAAATGGAAATAGATACACTGATGACTGCAGCAAAAACAGAGGTAAGCATCATGCTGGTCATGCCGCTAATCATCCTTGGGATTATAGGCTATGCAGGCGCGGGTTTTATGGATGCAATATACACATCAGGTGTTGGGCGTGTGGTGTCCACCGGTGGACTTATTGTTCTGATAGTCAGTTATATATTGGCCAGAAAATTCAGCAACGTGAAGCTGTAGAGGAGTATGGCATGATTATTGTGATTATGGTTATCGCTACACTGCTTATAGTTTCCTGGCTTATTTTGCTCAGCAGGGTAAATGCCGACGACTGGAAAGTAGCGGCATATAACAAAGTGCTTGAAAACTGTGCGACAATAGAAAAACTGCGGCAAAAAGAAAACGAAAAAGACAAAAAGTCCGACACATATGGAGGCATTGCAAATTTTGATATGAAGCTTTTCACGGGCAGAGGCACTGGCAAGCGCGTCAAAAAGCTTGAAAGTGATTGCATCGCCTTGCAAAATGGCAACCTGAGCAGTGTCAACATTCTTGCGATGCCTGGATATGTGCTTGTACGAGAGTTTGCGACGATAGGAAAAGGAGAACTCCATAAAACCATTATGGCAAATAGCTGTGAGCTGTATGGCAAAAAACACGCAGCATACAAAACAAAACACGTGCTTGCAAAGCTTCTGTCATATCCTGTCATCGGTGCTTCTATAAACCTAATGATAGGCGCTATGCTGCTCGGAACAGGTAATCGGGCTCAAGGACTTGCCACTATAGGGCTTGGCAGCACTCTGGTTCTGGTGCTTGTCTATGCCATATATGACGAGCAGAGTGACTGCTTAAAAAAACGGCGTTTTGCAATCAGCAGACAATTTCCGAATGTTGTGTCAAAACTGGCTCTACTCGTAACATCAGGAATGGTTATGGACAGGGCGTGGAAAGAGGCAGCATATAGCCAGGAGTCAGAGATATATATGGAAATGAGAAAAACATCCATGGAACTTGACAACCTTGTATCTCCCGAAGTTGCATTCGGAAATTTTATCAGCAGGTGCAATACCAAAGAAACAGCAAAGCTGGCATCGGCGATTATGCAGAATCTCTCTAAAGGCAACGCCGAAGTGGGCAGGCTTATGAAAGATATGGCGCGTGAAGCGTGGCAGGAGCGCCGACATATGGCAAAGCGAGAAGCAGAGAAAGCAAACTCTAAACTGATGTTGCCGACAATGCTTTTGTTTTTGGCAATATTGGTTATGTTGATGGTGCCCATAGCAATGAATTTTTCAGGAATATAGAAAGGAGGGGTGATCATGATGCAGAAAATATCTAAACTTCCGATGCTTGCACATAAATCTATCTATGGGTTTATCGGAACACTGAAAGAAGATCAGCGAGGACTTTCAGGGGTAGTGGTTGCGATTTTGCTGATACTTGTCGCAGTGTTGGCGGTTGTACTGATTTGGGGATTTTTGAGTGGATGGCTTCAGGACTTATGGGAGCAAATCACCGGGCAGGCAGGTATGATTAGCTGACTAAAACTCGCCAGCTCAAGTGGGAGTCGAACTCCACCGCCTGACGGTGGACAAAGGAAGGAGGAGGGCTGTATTGTTTGGTAATGACAAGGGGCAGGCATTTGTGGAAGCAGCCATTCTCTTTCCGATTATGATTATGATTTTTGCCGCATTAGTTTTGCTGTCGATTTACTTGCCAACAAGAGGAGCGCTTCAACGTGCCACACAAAATGCGGCAACGACAATTGCGACAATCAAAAGCGACACCTGGCTCTTTTTTGATGAAAGCACAATGACATTCTATTGGGAGCGAAACAAAGATAATTTGAAAAATGTTTATGCCGCCATATTTTCTGATATAACCGATGTCCAATCATTGGGGGAGGAAATCGTTGCATCAGTCGAAGCAAGAAATTTGAGCGCCAAGGCTGGCACCCTGACAGTTGAGAGTGTTGTCATCGACAGGATTTTGTACAAAGAAGTAATTGTAACAGCGAATCGGGAGATTCCAATTCCGGTGAACTTATCTTTCGTTGGCTTCCCTCAGACAATTCCAATCATAGTGACATCATCAGCATCTGTGCAAAGTGGAGGGGAATTTGTCAGAACCATTGACATGGCTGTCGATTTTGGACAGTTCTTGTTAGAAAAATTTGGAATTACAGACATTGCAGGAAATATAAGCTCATCCGGACAAAGAATTAGAACATTGCTGGGGTGGTAATAGTGCAGTACATGATCGGGGAGAGGTGTTATGAAAAAATTTCTAAAAGATACAAAAGGCGCCGTTACTGTATTTATTACATTGCTCTTAATCCCTGCAATGTTGATTAGCGGCACTGCCGTTGATTTGGCGCGAATACATACAGCGCACAGCACCATTCAAAATGCAAACCAATTGGCAGCGAACACGGTAATGACACAATACAATGCGCTTTTGTACGATATTTACGGATTGATGGCAGTGGCTAAAGATGACCAGATACTCTATGCGCTTTTGGATGAATATATCAAAGTTACAGTTTTCGGTGGGCAATGGGCAGATAGGACGATTGGTACATTGCAGGTGTTTTACGGCGCGGATATTGCGCTGGATGAGCCATACTTTCCCGAAGGTAAAAACCTCAGGAATCCAGATGTTTTAAGGCGACAAATTGAACAATACATGAAGTTTCGAGGCCCGATTTTGTTAGTTCAGGAGTTTTTGGATAGGCTCACAGAAAATAGGATCCTTAATGACGCTCAAATCATTAACGACAAGGTGACAATTGACTCTGCGATAGCGGATATTTTTGAGAAATATAAAGAACTGTATAATGCCATAATCGCTGCGGACAGATGCACCCATGCTATAGGCGGGATTGCAGGAGGCTCATTTGGATTTATGTCAACATTGCTGACTATTATTCACGAGGATTTCGTTATGCTCAGAAGCCTAGCTAATGCCTATATGAACTCAACTTGCCCTATAGAGCAAGATTACTATAGCGCAATTTATGATACGGTGCGAAGAAATATTAGAGCGGTTCTTGTTGGTGGAAGCCGACATGGATTTACAGCAAATGGAGGGTGGGACGTTACCGGAAACATCAACAGAACACTTCCGCAAGCTATTGAAAATGCAAGACAACAAGCGGAAGACTTCAAGCCAAGGTTTGATTTGGTGGTTACACTTGCAAGACAGCTCGATGAGATGAAAGCAGAACTGGCCAATAAAATCAACGATTTTGAACAAAAGTTATATAGCGGAGAAATCAGTGAGGAGCTTAGAATTGCCTTTTCAGAGCAGGTAGGCTCACCTCCAAAATCCATAATAGAGCGATATCGGAATATTCTGAAATGGGATATTGAACCAATGGCTGATGTATATAGGGATGGGGGATACAGCTATATTGACGATATCCACAAACCAATGCTGGAGGATGTGCGATTCAGAAACAGGCTGGCTCCAGGCGCTCAAAGCCTTTCACAAGCCGAGCTTACAAACCTGCCAAATGACAGCAGATTTGGGATAAGCAGCGGTGGCGCAGCGCATTTTGCAAACATTCCAAGAGATAATGTCACATATAAAATGGAACCGGGATTTCTACGCTTTGCGGAACACCCGGGAAACAACGCCGCATTTTTTGCAGAGCTTTCAGAGATGATGAATCAGCCGGAATTGCCGCCAATTAAACTGTTTGATGGACAAGAAGATGCAAGTGGGGCAAATGCAGAGCAGATACAGCGAAACCTCATAAATGATTTATTGAATATTGTTAACACAGCATACAACGGACTTGAAAATGAGCCTTTGGGTGCAAAATATATAAATAATGCGACAACGTCAACAAATCAGCCTGTAAATATGCTGGATGTTTCTGAGCTGATACCTGAGGCAACTTCGATGTCGGTTTTAAATATCATCCAGGATCCGCTGAGCAGTTTGGCTTTAGTGGGAGACTATATGCTGTTGCTTATTTATTGTGCTTCAATGTTTTCTAATTACGCGACCGCAAAACCTGAAACCATTGGACAAACGCGGAATGAATTTGATGCAACCAACCTTGCGAGGGCGGCAAGCGGTGTTCCCATGAGTCCCGAAGTAAATTACTTCTACCAATCAGAACTAGAATATCTTTTCCACGGAAGCGAAAACGCTGAGACAAATCTGAGTGCAGTAACAAGGCTTTTGTTGTTGGTGCGGCTTATATGCAACTACATACGGGTTTTTAGTGTTTCTGAAGTGACCGCGGTCGTTTCGAGCATCAAAACCGCATTTGCGTGGGCACCGCCGCTTGCACTCATATTGGGGGAATTGGCTCGTGCTGCTTTTGTTGCAGCCGAGTCGGTAATAGATGTAGCAGCATTGCGCTCAGGGCATAGGGTTTCATTACTGAAAAATATTTCAGCAGGGGAATGGGTGAGCACACCAAGTGGGCTTCTTAAAGCGACAACAAACATGCTTCGTGGCGAACATGCAGATGGGAGCGTGTTTGGCAATGAAAGAGGATTAACATATATGAACTACATGCTGTTTTTCTTTGTTGCTAAAGCAGTGTTTTACACAGGCAGTTATGGAAATGCGGCAAATGAGCTGGCTGTCAGGACAGCCAATCTCATAGAATGGAATATTGTAAATTTTGAAAGCGGCAGTAATGCAGACGAAGGAAATATGGCCGAGGCGATGAACTGCCCCAATAGGTTCAGGCTTGAAGATATGAAGACAGACTTCAGCCTAACTACGACAGCCAGTCTCCGTATGCTATTTCTGTCTATGGCTTTTGCAAGAAACTTTTCAGATTCAAGGGGCATAGGAATTCCGCCGGCCATGCAACTGAGGGTGACAGACTATAGGGGGTATTAGTGTGAGAAAAGATGATAATGGATATATTGTGGTTGAAACAGTTTGCGCTTTCATCCCATTTGTGCTGCTAATCGTGTCGATTTTGAGCCTTGTAAATATCGTAACGCTCCAAGCAAGAGTCCACTTTGCACTTACCCAAGCAGCAAAGACCTTGTCGGTATACAGCTATGTTTTGGAAGTGGCAGGAGTGGCAAACGAATTGACAGCTCTTGATAATAAAGCAGACAATACAGCCAGAGTTTCAAATGAACTCAGAGCGAACATAAATGATGTGCTTAGCGGAATCGAAGCTTTGGCAGGGACACGCAATGTAGCAAACCGTGTATACGGTTGGGGAGAAGAGGCGCTGGGTAATCCCCAAGCGGTGATAAATCAATTGAAAAGTTTCGGCATAAACGAATTGCGAAATCAAGTGTTTGAAATCATGGTGCGTCCTTTGGTTGGGCGGTATCTGGCAAATGGGGAAATGACCGGAGATGAATATTTAAAAAGCGTTAGGGTTGTAAACAGACGCACCGGAGCGACAGGGCTTGATGCTTTAGAATTTTATCAGCTTAACAATCTTGGTATAGGCAATTCAGTGCTGATTGATGCGGATGGAAATGTCAAGCTGACTGTCGCATATGAGGTTGAATATACATTTGGAGCTCTGCCACTACCATTTCGGCCGACCCTTAGGATAACACAAACAGCAATTACAAGCGCGTGGCTTAACGGCAGTGGGAGAGGGTACTGGTAAATGCTTAACATTATGGTAATGGTGTTCGGATGCATTGCAATGGGCTTTGACCTTAAAGCGAGACGGATTCCCAATAAACTTATTTTAGCTATGATCGCTGGCTGGGCTGCAATAATCTCGGCAAAATTGCTATTAGACCCCGATGCTTCAATCGATCAACTTTTGGATTCATCGCTGGGATTTGTTGCGGGTGGAGGCCTCTTTTTGCTGGTATATCTGCTGAGCAAAAAGGGTGTGGGTGGAGGTGATGTGAAGTTTATGGCGGCATCAGGGCTGTATCTTGGTCTTTTTGGAATTATTTCCGCCATACTTTATGGCACTATTCTTGCTGCAATAGTCGGACTATGTCTTATTCTTTTGAAAAAGATAGGCCGCAAAGACCCTATCCCTCTGGCTCCGTTTCTGCTTGCCGGAATACTAATAACCATCCTCCTACAGCGCGTATGAATATCCGTTAAAAGCCATAATCCGTAAACCAAACGCAAGCTAAAAATCAAGAGCATAACTCCAGCCACAGACTAAAAATATAATCAGACCAACAATTGCCAATGTTTACAAGGGGGTAAGCTGTCATGAAAGTTAGAATCCGTATATTTATAGGCATAGGATGTACAATACTTATGCTCGCCTCTTGGATAGTTACAGTGAATGCGCAAACCACTGCGGAGAAACAACTTGAGCTCATTGCACAAGCTGCTTATTTGATGAATGACGGGATCTATATTCGTGCGGTTACGCTGTTGGAGGAAGCGGCAGGATATAGTGATGAATTTACACTTGAAGCTGAGCGAAAGCTGAAACAAGCGTATCTGGCGCTGATTGACAATAGGGGATTTGGCCGCAGATACACCACGCTGCTCGAAAGACAAATAAACCGGCACAATCATAGCCCGGATATGTTTGAGGAATTAGCAAACTACTACTTGTCCATATCAAGAACAGCACAGGCACTCAATGTACTCAAGGCGGGGCTTGAGAGAACGGGATGCCAAATCCTTATAGCAATGTATGAGGATAGTCGGTACGCTTTTGAAACTTCACGCTCATCATATGACTACGTCTCTGCGATATATAATGGGACGGTTCGGGTGCGGCGAGATGGTTTGTGGGGCATAGCCAATAGCCAGGGAACTATTATCATACCTTGTGCATATGACAAAATCAGCACATTTTGCACTGACCGTGCAGTTGTAAAAAGAGACGGTGAGATTTTTGCTGTTGATAGAAACAACAACCGTATAGCGCTGCTACGAAATGGGGCAGAAGACTTTGGCAATCTGGCGAACAATCGGATTTCAATCCGGGTAGATGGAGTTTGGCGCCGAGCTACAGGCGATTTTTCGCTGGGAAGCGCCGAATTTGAACAGATAGGAATGTATGCTGATGGCTATGCCGCTGCAAAAACAGGTGGAAGATGGGGCGTAATCGATTTGGGTATGAACTGGCTTGTGCCTCCCATATACGATGGGATTATTATGGATGAACTTGGCAGATGTTTTGGACAAGGGGCAGTCTTTGTTAAATCAGAAGGGGCTGTATATCTTGTTGTAGAAAATCAGATTGTCGGTGTATATGAGGATGCACGCCCATTTTCTAATGAGGGATTTGCCGCAGTTAAAAATGATGGAAGATGGGGATTTATCAACACAAACGGCGAGGTTATGATCGATTTTATTTTTGACGATGCATTATCTTTCGGCCAGCATTTAGCAGCCGTCAAAATTGGTGAATTATGGGGATATATCAGTATTGGTGGCGCTGTAGTCATTGATGTACAGTTTATTGAAGCGAAGAGTTTTTCTGGTGGCAGTGCTCCGGTTTTGACGGAGCGAGGCTGGAGCTTTATCACATTACTTGAATACAAATAAGATGATGGTTCAAGATTACGCCATCACCCTGGGAGGAAAACAAAATGAGTTATAAAATACAATGTAAACATGACATGCTTACGGGTGCTGAGCTGACAATAAGAATTCCGGATTCAGAGCTTGATGAAAAGGCGCTCAATACAATTTTGTCGGACATGCCGCCGTTTATTCTGCCTTTTCACAGCTTTTCCATTGACGGAGAAACTTGTTTTGTATATCGAATCGGAATATATAACAAACTTCAGCACCTGGCTGGAAATCGTGAACCCAAAGAGTATGCACAGTTGTGGGCAAGTGTCATAAGCCCTTTAATTGACTGCGGAGATTGGTTGATGCAACCTTATTCGTTTTTGCTGGATGCACAGTATCTGTATTATGATCAGAAAAGCAGAGAAGTTCGGTATGTTTATATCCCTACAATCCAAGACGTTTCCAATCATGGCAGGCTAAAAGAACTTGCAGCGGACGTGTCAAAGATGATTTCCGTCCAGGATGCAAATTTAGAAAACAAAGTACTGCGTGCAATAATGAAAAACTTTGCGCCGGATGAATTCCTAGAAATGCTCCGGTCATATATGCTCCGTAGTGACAATCAAATGAATAAACATGCCCATCCGCTTTTGCAAGAAAGCGCAAGCGATATGGGTGATATGAGTTTTGATTATGGTGATATTATGGAGTCTGCCCCACAGTCAGATAAACAACAATCATTGATGTTAGATGAGCTTGCACTAAAGCCGCAAGACGATGTACAATTTGACTCCAGAGATATAATCATTGAGATTCCGGACAAAGCGGCAAGAAAAGAAAAGGTCAAGAAATCACAAAAGGTCAAAAAGAGTCAAGCTGAAAAGAAGCAAAAGAAAAATGATGGGCTGAGCGCATTGCTGGGCAGAAAAAAAGCAAATTTGCCGTTTGCATCCTTTTTTATGCCAGATAATTACGATGCCAGTATGAGCAACGACCGTCAAGGGCATATGGAAAGCGCACCATCTCCGCTTATAGAAGCTTGGGATTCAGAACAGATGAGTACAAACAGCTATTACGGACATGCTTTTAATACGAAAATAAGCGGTATTAACGATGACATAGAAAGTGATACATGTGGTGCAAAACTCAGAAATATAGGACATGCACACTTGCCATCGTTAATCAATATTACGGTCGATGAGGGTGAGCTGTTCAGTATCGGTAGATTTGATGATGCAGTAGGCAGGCCGCAATCAAGCTTTGAGTTTGATAAAAATGCAAAAGCTGTCAACACACGACATGCAGTTATAGAGCGAACACATGAGGGGTATCGTGTTGTCGATCTGTCGTCAAACGCAGGGACGTTTGTAAATGGAGAAAGGTTGCCTCCAAATACAGCCTTTATGCTGACTCAGGGCAACCGGATATCTTTTGGGAATTTTGGAGCTGACTACATTTTCGAATCATAGCAGTCGGCTCAATAATAGCGGTTAACGCTGATCTCTAATTTCAAGCAGCTTTTGTTTCAGCTCGCCTTCAATGCGAGCCAGCTCAACTTCAGCAGAATGCCTGCGTTGCGAGCCTTCGGACTGTATGGAACGAACTTCTTCCAGTGTCTCTATAAGCCGCTGGTTTGTACTGACAAGCGTTTCTATATCAACAACACCGCGCTCCGACTCTTTGGCGATTTCAACCGTACCCATTTTCAACTGCTCTGCATTTTTTGTAAGCAGCTCATTGGTCATGTTTGACACTTCGCGTTGAGCATCCATAGCTTTTTGTGCATTATGCATTCCAAGCGCCAGAATCATCTGGCTTTTCCAAAGAGGAATGGTGTTGACAATAGAGGTCTGGATTTTCTCTATCATAAGTGTATCATTATTCTGAATCAGCCGGATTTGAGGAGCCATCTGAATGGATACCATCCGGGTGAGTTCAAGATCATGCAGCTTCTTTTCAAACCGGTTAATCATGTTGGCATAATCGTTTGCTGCCTGAGCGTCCTCCGGCTTTCCGCTCTCAGCAGCTTTCGTTTGAAGCTTTGGAAGTTCAACATTAATACATTCTTGCAATTTTTGTTTGCCTGCAATAATATACATAGAAAGTTCTTTGAAGTAAGCTTGGTTTACCTCGTACATCTTATCAAGCATCGCCGTGTCTTTGAGCAAGATAATCTGATGGGTTTCAAGCATTTCCGAGATTTTGTCAACATTTGCAGAAACTCTGGAATGTTCGGCTCTCATAGACTCGACCCGATTGCGAACCTTTTTCTTTATGCCGAGGATACCTTTTTTCTCTTCCTGATCGGCAGAAAAACCTTTGAGCTCAACAACGAGTGCGGACAACATGTTGCCGACCTCACCCATATCCTTTGTTTTTACACTCTTAAGAGTGGTTTCAGAAAAATTGGCAATATTTCGTTGTGATGCCGCACCATATGTCAAAACAGCATTGGTATCTTTTATGTCAATCTTTGAAGCAAAATCAAGAACAAGCTTCTGTTCTTCATCACTCAGCTGGCTCAAGTCAAGCTGTGCAGCTTCGTCGGCAGTTTTTAATTCGAGATCAGCCGCCTCAGGTATGGGCGGTGTTGCCAACTTATCCTCATTGGGAGCAAGTGTAAGTGTTGGCACATATTCCATAGCATTCGAATTTTGCATTTTTATGTCTCCTCACCAAAAAGCCACATTATTACTTATATACACTAAATTATGTTGACCATTATATACTCATGGTATATGATAGTCAAGTGAAGCAAGTGATTAAGATAGCGCCGTCAATACTCTCGGCGGATTATGCAAAACTTGGAGTAGAAATAGATAGTGTAAGCAGTGCGGACTACCTGCATTTCGATGTGATGGACGGAGTATTCGTTCCAAATATTTCGATTGGGCTGCCCGTGCTTGAATGTGTGCGGAAAGTTACGGACATGGTACTGGATGTCCACTTGATGACCACATCGCCGACAAGATACACAGCTCGTTTTGCAAATGCAGGTGCCGATATAGTGGTTTTTCATGTAGAAGCTGAAGCTCCAGAAAACATAACCCCAGCGATAAATGAGCTGCATGGGCTCGGGAAAAAAGCCGGGTTATCCATAAAACCAAATACTCCTGTTGAAGCGATAGTGCCATATATAGACATGCTTGATATGGTGCTCATCATGACTGTCGAGCCTGGATACGGCGGTCAAAAATTTATGCCGAATATGCTTGCAAAGATAGCGCAGCTTCGTGACCTGCTGGACAGCCGCAAGCTCACTTGTGATATAGAAGTTGACGGAGGAATCAATCTTGAAACCGCAAAGCTCTGTATAGAAGCAGGTGCAAATGTATTGGTTGCGGGAAGCGATATTTTTGGTGCGGAAAACCGGGCTCAAAGAATAGCGGAGCTTCGACGCTCGGCAGTCTTGGGCTTGTGAAAGCCAGGGACACTGATTTTTAGATGAAAGCGAAAGAATATGGATTTTTTCCCCTCAGCATTAGAAAACTTGATAGATAAATTTTCGACGCTTCCGGGAATCGGGCGCAAAACAGCACAGAGACTTGCTTTCTTTGTTATTTCGTTGCCGGATGGAGAAGCGCAAGCTTTTGCACAAGCAATTGCAGATGCAAAGCATTTTGTACGTTGCTGCTCAATTTGCCTCAACCTCACAGACGGCGACACTTGCGCTGTTTGCCGCAATGAACGCCGGGATGCGAGCGTGATTTGCGTAGTTTCTGACCCGAAAGGAGTGCTCGCAATAGAGCGCTCACACGAATACAACGGAAGATATCACGTATTACACGGTGTAATTTCGCCTATGAATAATGTTGGCCCCGATGATATAAGGATAAAGGAACTGATAGAGCGTGTTGCGGACACCGGCGTTGAGGAAGTGATTATGGCGACAAACCCTGATACAGAAGGAGAAACAACAGCCAGGTATATATCGCGGCTGCTCAAACCTTTTGAAATTAAAGTAACACGGCTTGCCTACGGAATCCCAGTTGGCGGCAGCTTGGAGTTTGCAGATGATGCAACCCTTATGCGTGCGCTTGAGGGAAGACTAGAGATATAACTTTAGGAATCACGGCATATACTTCCCTGCTTTCTGAAATAGTAAATAAAGAACGTGTTGCCGTTCTTCAAAAAAGCAACTAATTAACTATATAAGGAGTTTAAATACTACATGCCAGAAAAATTGAAAATTATTGCCCTGGGCGGCCTTAACGAGATCGGCAAGAATCTCACCGTGTACGAGTATGGTCAAGATATCATAATCGTAGACTGCGGTCTTGGGTTTCCGGATGACGACATGTATGGCGTGGATATCGTCATACCCGATGTAACCTATCTTGTCAAAAATCATAACAGAATTCGCGGAATAATTCTGACGCATGGACATGAGGATCACATAGGCGCTCTTCCTTATGTGCTTCGTGAGATCAATGCGCCTGTTTACGCAACCCCCCTTACAGCCGGACTGATACAGTTAAAACTGACCGAACACAGGCTTATGGAAAAAACTGAGCTGGTTGTTAAAAAACCTGGCGAAAAAATCCAACTCGGCTGTTTTAAGATTGAGTTTATACATGTCAATCACAGTATACCTGATACTGTTGCACTGGCAATAAAAACACCTGTAGGTATGATCGTTCATACAGGCGACTTCAAGATCGACACGACCCCGGTATCCGGCGGCATGATAAATCTTGCAAAGTTTGGAGAGCTTGGCAACAGGGGTGTGCTTGCATTACTCTCTGACTCCACCAATGTTGAAAAACATGGATATTCGCATTCTGAGCGAAATGTCGGAGAAAGACTTGATGAACTATTTGACGGTTGTACTCAACGCATAATCGTGACGACGTTTGCGTCGAATGTTCATCGTGTGCAGCAGGTTATTGACTGTGCCGCTAAGTATGGCAGGCGTGTTGCAGTAACGGGACGAAGCATGGAAAATGCCATGAGAGTTTCCATGGAGCTTGATTGCGTCAAAGTTCCAGAGGGGCTGTTTATGGAGCTAAACCAAATAAAGAATCTGCCGCCAGAAAAAATTGTTATAATAACAACCGGCAGCCAGGGTGAACCGATGAGTGCGCTATATAGGATGGCTTTTGCAGGCCACCGCCAAATAGAAATCAAGGCCGGAGATAGGGTAATCATATCATCATCAGCGGTGCCGGGAAATGAAAGAATGGTCAGCCGTGTAATAGATGAATTATTCCGACGTGGAGCGGATGTAATGTATGACAAGACATCCGAACTTCATGTTTCAGGCCATGCCTATCAGGAAGAACTGAAAATGATGCTTGCTTTGACAAAACCAAAGTTCTTTATCCCGGTGCATGGAGAGCATAGACATCTATGCACCCACGCAAAGCTTGCCCAGCAAATGGGGATAGCACCAAAGAATATAATGATTCCTGATATAGGCAAGGTTGTTGAGCTTACAGGCAAGAGCATAACCAGAAATGGAACAGTGCCCTCAGGCAGAATTTTGGTAGATGGAACCGGTGTGGGTGATGTTGGTTCAGTGGTGCTGAGAGACAGAAAGCACCTGGCCACAGATGGAATGATTGTGGTTATCGTCAACCTCTCCAGCGAAGACGGAAGCTTGGTCACAAGCCCGGACATCCTCACCAGAGGGTTTATATATGTCAAAGAGTCAGAAGAACTTATGCGAGAGCTAAAAGATGTTGTGGTGAATACGGTTGAGGACTTCACAGCAGAAAACATCTCAGACTGGACTGCGCTTAAAGGCTCAATAAAAAGGTCTCTTTCAGAGCATCTTTACAAGAAAACAAAACGAAACCCTATGATTCTTCCGGTAATTACCGAGATATAGGGCATAGTATGAATATTCAAATTTTTGGGAAATCAAAATGCTTTGACACAAAAAAAGCCGAAAGATATTTCAAAGAACGCCGCATAAAGTATCAACTGATTGACTTAGTTCGATACGGCATCAGCCGAGGTGAATTCACGAGTGTAAAAAACGCCGTAGGCCTTGCCGCACTCATTGACGAAAAAGCTGACGACGTAGAAATACTCGCCTATTTGGCATATGATAATGACAAAGAAGAAAAACTACTTGAAAATCCAGCCATGATAAAAACCCCAATTGTAAGAAATGGTAAGAAGGCAACTGTGGGCTACAGCCCTGAAATATGGAAGCAATGGGAGTGAGACATCTATGAGCATGGCACTTGGCGCAAACGAAGAAAACAAGCAATATCACATTGACCTCTCACCCGGGCAGGTTGGGCAATACGCGATATTGCCAGGAGACCCTGGGCGAGTTGAAGAAATAGCACAATACCTCAGCAACCCGGCATTCGTAGCAGAAAAGAGGGAGTACAAAACCTTCAGAGGTGAAATAGCCGGGAAAAGCGTAATCGTCATGTCTACGGGAATCGGAGGCCCATCAGCAGCAATCGCTATCGAAGAACTGATAAAATGCGGTGTGCATACATTCATCCGTGTAGGCACATGCGGAGGTATGCAACCGGAGATCTTGCCCGGCGATGTGGTCATAGCCCAAGCAGCGATAAGGAGCGAGGGCACGAGTAATGAATACCTGCCTAAAGGATATCCTGCATGTGCGGATATGGAAGTAATCCTTGCGCTGCAAAACAGTGCAAAGGCCGCGAAGCTGCGCCATCACACAGGTGTGATTCACAGCAAAGACAACTTTTATGGCCAAACAGAGCCGGATGGTATGCCGATTTCAGCGCGGCTGAAAGAGCGATGGGATTCATATATTCGTTCGGGATGTCTTGCCTCGGAAATGGAAGCAGCAGCGCTCTTTTCTGTTGGGCTTACGAGACGAGTTCGTGTAGGATGTGTCCTGACCGTGGTGTGGAATCCCGAATTGCACAAAGCAGGAATATCACAAACTCAGTTTCTGAGCAATGAGCGGGCAATAAAATGTGCCATAAGCGCTATTGAAATGTTGTGATAACAGACTATTTGCGCAAAAATACTGACAGGCTGCTGGGGCGCAATGCTCCAGTAGTTTTTTAGGCAACGACCTTGCCTACAGTTTTAAATCCAAAATCATCCTTTATTTCGATGTCCTCATACTCCGGATTGAGAGACCTCAAAAAAGCCTTGCTTCCGTCTATGACAAGCTCTTTGCAGTATACATCATCAGAATAGACAAAAATTCCTATATCACCGCTGCAAAGTGCTTGCTGCTCTTTGATCCAAATAATTTGCCCATCTTTGATTTGTGGCTCCATGCTATCTCCGCTTACACGCAAAGCAAAAGCAGCACTTTCCGGAACATAACTTGGCGCACTGATCATTTCGTATCCGCTTTCGTCAAGGAACGTTCCTAAGCCGGCTGACACGGGGATGTCATACAAGCGATACAACTGTGGGATTTCGTCTGATGCGACAGGCTTGTCTGGTGTGTCCGGATTAGTCCTATACCTGTCAGATTCAAACAACAAGTCAATAAATTCGCGTACTTTTTGCCGTCCGGCCTGATTAAGACCGGCGTATGAACCTTTTTGGATTTTAGCAAATTGCCATAACACATCATCTACATCAAGGATATCGCACAGGGCAACAAACTGATTGGCGTTGGGAAACGCCAATTCCTTTTCCCAGTTGTAGATAGTCTTGCTGCTTACATGGATACCATAGGCTGAAAGTTTTGCAGCAATGTCTTTTTGCATAAATTTTTTTGCCTTACGCAGTTCGGAAAGTGTTGATCCGATAGAAATTTTCATATGGATACCCCCATATATAAACAATAACGCATAAAAAAGAAAAATTCAAGCCCAAAACAGCAAAAATCTTATAAAATGGCCATTGAGCTATGCGAAATCGCAAAAATAGGGAGTGCAATATAAAATCCCCCGGCTTAGCCGGGGGACACATTCAAAACATTTTGCCTGGAGTTAGTACTCAACTTTAACAGGCATCCGCGTTTTTGCAGACTCCATAACAGCAAGCAAAGCCAAAGAACCTTTTGCGGCCTCCTCGACACTGACAAGAAACGGCTTGCCATCAATCAAGCGGTCGAGAAAAGACCGGATGCTTTCAAATGCAAACCCTTTCGGCTCCCCTTCGATATAATGCTGAACGAGAATATCGGGGGTGCTGACCTTTTCCTCCGTAGTCAATTGAATCAAATTGTGGGTTGAAGCATCAATGTTTACCATACCCTCTGTGCAAAGCAAAGTAAACTTGATATCATTTAAACATGGATTGCCATTGGGCGTGATCCATGCATTTTCCATTTGAGCAACACATCCGTTTTTAAATTCGAGTGTGGTCAAATATATATCTGTTGTGTCAACTCCGTGTCCCTTCATGATGCCCTCTCTGGAAGCGCAATAAACTCTTTCGACATCACTGCCAAACATCCACGCCAGAGTATCAAGGCTATGGCTTCCAAGAAACCAAAGTATTGAAGAGCTTGCAGTCCATGACAACATATCGGTGGCCACCCACTTGACATCATTCAGACGAAAATAACCGGAATAAGGCTTGCCAAGCTTACCCTCATCCAGTGCCTGTTTGGCGGTATGAAATGGAGGGCTCCATCTGTTATGCAAATCGACCATTGTGCGGACATTATTCTTTTCAACAGCTTCTAAAATGGCAAATACATCTTTCCTTGACGTGGCAAGGGGTTTTTCTATCAAAATATGTTTCTTTGCGTTAGCCATTGCAATTGAAGCCTCTGCATGAAGGTAATCTGGAGTGACTATGCTCACAGCATCGCAATCACACTTTTTCGCCATTTCATGGAGGTCAGAGTATACATCTTTTATCCCAAACTTATCTGCGACAGCTTGAGCTCTTGATACATTCAAGTCGCAAATTGCAGTGATTTCCACAAGTGGGTGACTATTGAATATCGAAGCATGACGCTCTCCCCATATTCCCGCTCCGACTATGCCCATCTTTAACTTTTCCATCTTTATATCCCTTTTCCTTTCCATAGCTTATTAACCTTTTACGGCCCCGAAAGTAAGGCCGCGAACCATATAACGTTGCACAAACATTGCAAACAATAAAATCGGGCCGGTCGAAATAACGCCGACGGCAGCCATTTCGTTCCACTGAATGCCCTGAATTGACATGAACATCTGCACGGTGGTAGGTAATGTCGGGGCACGGAAAGTGGTGAGGAACAAAGCGAATATGAGCTCGTTCCATGAATTGATTATGCAAAAAATAGCGGTTGCCATCAATCCCGGTGTCGAAAGCGGTAGCACGACCTTGATGAGCACCCCTATAGTTGAGCAGCCATCGACCAAAGCAGCCTCCTCAACTTCTTTTGGAATCTCTTCAAAGAACCCACGCATCATCCAGACAGTAAATGGAATATTAAATGTCATGTATGCAATAATCAGGACGAGGCGGGTATCAAGGATTCCAACAAAAATCGAAATTACAAAAAACGGTATAACCGCAGCGATTGCCGGAATCATGCGCATGGACAGCAAGAAAAATGCCATGCTTTCCTTCTTCTTGAAGTTATATCTGGCCATTCCATATGCTGTGATACTGCCTAAAATGAGTGAAACAACAGTTGTGGTGATAGAAATTACAAAGCTGTTTACCAAGAAGCTCTGGATATTGCGCAACCGAAACAAATTAATATAACTTTGTAAATTGACATTGGCAAACCAGTATGTGATTGACGGATTTCCAGCAAAGGCGATATCACGTAAGGAGAGTGATATCATCCAAAACAACGGAAAGATAGCCGCAATACAAATAATTACAATAGCTATTGTGATAGCAGTAGATTTTGCACCTTTAAGCAGACTGCTTCCATATCTGACATTCGTATACATTTTTAATCCTTTCCTTTTCGCATTTGCCATATCAAAAACCGGCTGATGATGGTTGTGCAAAGCATCAGAACAACAGCCATCGCTGCGGCACGACCTATCCAGTTAGTTTGGAAAAATCCCAACCGGAATACCCGCATACTCATAAACTCGGTTTCATTTCCGGGCCCTCCGAGGGTGAGGACAAAGGGTAAGTCAAATAATCTCAGGGCATCAATGCTTCGTAAAACCACTGCAAGCAGAAGCAACGGTTTGAGTAAAGGCAGAGTGATATAGCGAAACAACTGAAAAGATGTGGCTCCATCAATAAGCGCAGATTCGTAAGGCTCAACGGGAAGAGAGCTCAAACCGGCATAGATTATAAGAGCCATAAACGGAGTCCACTGCCAGATGTCAACCATCAGCACAGACCAATACGCATAACCAAACGATAGCCAGGGGACACTTACATCAAAGAAAGATAGAAAATAATTGATTACACCGCGTTCGGAATCAAGCATAAGCTTCCAAATTTGTGCGGCAATACTCGGCATTATGGTTATGGGGACAATAAGGCATCCGAAGACCAGGGGTTTGAATTTTATTTTTCTATTGAGCAATGTCGCAATGAAAAAGCCCAAAATCAATTGGCTTGTTGTAGCCAGAAACATGAATAAGAGGCTGATTCTTATGGAATGCCAAAAAGCTCTGTCAGCCCCAGAAAACAATCTGATATAGTTTTGAAGCCCAACAAACTCTACACTGCTCAAGGGGCGACCGAGCTCATAGTTTGTTAAGCTTATAACATATAGGAAAATGGCCGGAAATATGACCACCAGCACCATGATAAAAAAAGTAGGATATACAAACGGACCGTAATCCTTCTTCTTTGAATAGTAAAGACTTGATTCTTTAGCGTCGACTGCTTTCAACGATACCATCCTCGCTTTCAACTTGACCATCCGACACGCATGGAGTATACATAGATTTTTAAAGGTTGCTGCTTATCTTTATAAGCAACAACGTTGATAGGTCATTAAGAAACAAATGAACCAGTGAGGGGCAAAATGCCCCGCACTGATCCATCAAACAAATTTTTACAGATCGAGATCCAGCAATGCTTCCTGTGATCTTTCGATTGCGTCCTCTACAGATATCTGGCCGATTATGGCCATGTTGGCATATGTGCCGACGACATCAAGCATAGGACCAAGATTTTCGGTTGGTGGCAACCATGAAATACCACGCTCGACCAAAGCTTGCGCTCTGTCAAATGACTCAAGCTGAACTGGGAATGAGGCATCTGCTGCGACCATTTCTGGGTCTAAATAGATGGATGCACGTGTGGGCGTTCCACCGTTTTGTACGTAAACCTTAGCTTGAGGTCTGCCGGTCATGTATACGATAAATGCCCATGCAGCATCTTGGTTTTGTGAGTTTGCGCCAATACCTAAGCCCCAGCCTGCAAGCGCAGCGGCATCACCAGCAGGGCCTGTGGGTGTCGGAACAAAACCTACTCTGTCGTATATTCTGGATTGCTCAGGGTCAAGGATTCTGCTTGCAAGAGCAGTCGCATCGAGCCACATAGCAGCTCTTCCTTCAAGGAATGTTCCGAGCGCTTCTTCATGAGTGAATGTTGCGACATCGGGAGGTGCGTTTTGTAGCAAGTCTACAAAGAATTGGAGAGATTCGACAGTGCCTGGGTCTGTCATGGTTGGCTCCAGTGTTTGTTGGTCAATAAAACCATCTGAGAAATTGTACATAATGGTCATCCAGCCTGATGCGCAATGTATGCCTCTGGCTGCACGCATAGAAACGCCAAACAGGCCATCTTCTATGCCATTGAAGAAACGTGCAAGTTCAAGAAATTCTGCCATTGTTGTTGGCGGTGTTTGTCCATGTGCTTCAAACAAGTCGGTTCTATAGGCAATAAATCTGGTTTCGCCTGCCATCGGGATGGTCAGCTGTACACCGTCAAATGAGCTGATACCTTGGCGGTATGCGGCGATGATGTCTTCAAAATCATACCATGGAGGAGTTTGGTTCGCGTCGTTTATAAAGCGGCTCAGAGGTTCCGCAACGCCTCTTGAAGCAAATTCGCCAATCCAGAAGCCATCGACCATGATTACATCATATTGCCCTGTGCCGCCGGCAAAATCGAGCAAGAGGTCTGTGTTGAGCTGGACTTCGTTTATAACTCTCCAGTTTACTTCAATTCCTGTCAGCCTGGTAAAATCTTCTACCATAGCTCTTTGCATGGCTTCTGTTCCGGGATGGGTAGCCATAGCAACAGTGATTTCTGTTCCTTCGTGCATAGCCCTCATCGCAGCGCCCCAGCCTTCGACTGTGGACATGTCTGCGTCTGCGGGCAGTTCAGCAGGGGGTGTAGGGTCGGTGGTTGCTGTCTGAGGGGTACATGCCGCAAGCAGTGTAAATGCCATGACGGCGCAGAGTACCAGTGCGAGTAACTTTTTCATTTTATAGTTGCCTCCTAATATATTACATTAACTCGCAAATGCGAGGAATGCACGTTAACCCACCGCATAGAGTTACTCAAAGAGATATGCGATTGAAAAAATTGAGTCTCATGATATGCGGTCATAGAGGATATTTTTATTTGAGGGACTAATATCAAATTCTATAGCACAATGCTATTTTTGTCAATGATTTGTAATAAAGTCTTAATAATATAAACAACAGGGTCTCAATGATATAGGGGTGTTGTTTCGAGGTTGTATCAAAATGAAAAACGGAACACACATATGTGCGTTCCAAAGAGAGAAGGCAAATCCCTGTGTATGCGCAATATAATTCTTATATCACTTAAATCTGAATTTTTTGCCGGATTTTAATATTTCGTTGCCGCTAGAGCGAGCGCTTATAGCATCAATCACATTATAAACTGCATTTTTGTCCTCTTCAGAGAGCGGACGGAGACACTTGATAATCTCGCCAAAGGTGACACCATCAATGAACCTATCCTCCAAAATTCTGGGTGAAATATCTGATGATGTTTTTCCTAGTATGTAGTCAATCGTTACATCATACACTTCCGACAAATCCGTTAGGACATCAAAATTCGGATCTCGCTTTCCTCTCTCATACGAGGAAATAGAGCTGGCTGAAACATTAATGAGTTCCGAAACATCACTTTGTTTTAGCCCACGATTTTTGCGCAATTCAGATAATCTATCACCGACATCGCTCACTTTGATACCCTCAATCCATTTATTACCAGAATTATACTAGAAAAAAATTGGGTTAAGCGCATATTACACATATTGGCGATTGCGCATTTATTTTCTGGTTAAAATCGGCAATTTGGCGAATTGAGAGAATGTATTCAGAGCATTGATGATGACGTGACTATTTATATTGACATGAATCGGCAATGTATGTTATGTTCGATTGTGTGAGCCGTGAAAATTGGTACAATCGTTTGAGAATTGAGGAAAGATATGGAACTAACAAAAAATGAGCTGCA